>Ga0076056_102_pt1 | contig 75828 bp, 65 predicted proteins | sample RifGroB1_FD_68087 | JGI IMG/M metagenome (GOLD analysis project Ga0076056, IMG submission 68087) | Parcubacteria bacterium GW2011_GWB1_50_9
CGGCAAAATTTGCATGGTTCTCCCGACGTGTCGTCGGGAGAAAATTTTGCGACCCCTTAGTGAATTTTTTCGCTGGAAAAAATTCACGTGTCGAGAAAGCATATTAGCGAGCTCTTCTTTTGTTTCTCGCAAAATCCCCTATAAAAAGAGAACAGCCGGATCCAAGGGGATACGGCTGTAAAGTTGAACGCGCTTGATGCGCGTTATTGACGTTGAGAACGTCAGAGAGAGCGTGTGAAAGAACGAACTTTTGCGGGGAAAGGAGGAGATTCCGAGGTTGTTACGCGTAAAGCGTTGAGCTTGTGCTCGAAGAGTCGGATTGTTTCCGCTCTTCTCCGCCAGGCCATTATGCTCGCGTTGATTTTTCTCGGCAAGCGCGGGTTTTCCACAGCACGCTATCCGCGGATAGCCGCAAGTATTTCGATGAGATTTGATCCGCCCAAAAGCACGTCGGTTTCTCCTTCTCCGATTTGGCGAAGAAGCGGACGGTCGCCTGAGCTCGCGTTTCCTATGAGGGTGCGGGTATAAAACAGGCCGTCAGAATAATAATAGTTGTCCCACGGCTGGGGAAGTTTTAGCGCCGTGATTGCCTTCGGGCTTCCCGGCCGCTCTTCGATGACCATAGCCGCCTGTTCCAAGAGGTTTTTCTTTTGCTCGATGAATGTGACCACAACGCTCCGTCGCTCGCGCTTGAGCTCTTCGATCCCGGTTTTCATCTTATCGATTTTTTCTCCGAGATCGCGCCACGTATTCAAAATATCGTCGTTTTGTTCCGCCATATGAGTATAGTATTATTTTTTTTATTCTTTGGAAAGATATGCACGAAGAAGATACGGCAGGCATCCCGTTCGCATTTTTCTATTCGCTTATTCGTACGAATAAGCGAATAGTCAGATTGTTATTTTTTAAACCGAGGGAATGAAAATGCGGATGGGCATATATCAGAAAGGGGACAAAGATCGCATCTTGGGTCTTTTGCCGAACAAACGCTGCGGCCGTGGTCAATCAAGCGATAGGTGAGTGAGGGCCATTCCTTTCTGGGAAACAGTTTCATGAGGTCTTGTTCGATTTTTACCGGGTCGGAATGCTCCGAGAGCCCGAGGCGGTTTGAGAGGCGGCGCACATGCGTATCAACCGCGATTCCCTCGATAACTCCGTACGCGTTTCCCAAGACGACGTTTGCGGTTTTTCGTGCAACACCCCGAAGCGTAAGCATTTCCTGCATGGTCTTTGGCACGCGCCCGTTGAATTTCTCTTTGAGTATTTTTGCAGTCGTGAGGATTGCTTTTGTCTTTGCGCGAAAAAATCCCGTTGCATGAATGTCTCGCTCGAATTCTTTTGGTTTTGCGCGGACGTAATCCTCAAGCGTCCGGTATTTTTTAAAAAGCCGCGCGGTCACCTCGTTCACTTTTTTGTCGGTGCACTGTGCCGAAAGAATCACCGCGACCAAAAGCTCCCAATTCGTTTTATACCGAAGCGCGATTTTTGCGCCGGGGTATGCTTTCGCGAGCAGTTGCGAAATTTTCCTTATCCGTTCTTTTTCTTTTGCCCGCTTCATGAGGTCATTATATTTATTTTTTTCATATTCCAGCGAACCAATATGTTTTCTCGACAATGGAGATTAATCTTTCAGTTCCATGCCCCAGCGAATCCAATATGCGTTTGAAACAATGGGAGAATGAGGTGGCTTGGTTCGAGCTCTGCTCGACACTTCATTCGACCCTTAGTGAGGCCGCCGCTGGAGCGGTCGAGCGTGTTTCAAACATATATTGATGAGCTTTTTTATTTCACCCGAACGCGGACCAATCCACACGTATCATGCGTGACAAGGGCTGTTTCTCCCGTGCTTTCGAGCGCCATGTTCCGTATGCTCGCTTCTTCGCAAAGCATGGAAAGTATCGGCGTTGTTTCTCCGGTTAGAAGATTAACCCGTACGAGCGCACCAGCGGACCCGACAACGGCGTTTTCTCCGTCGGGATCCAATCCGATTCCAGCCAATACTCCTACGGCGTCCATATCCGCGATACGGGTGGTTGTGCCTGACGCGAGGTCAACGCGGAGAAGAGAAGTAGTGATGCCGTTTGAACTTGCAAGAAATGCGTTCGCTCCTGTGCTGTCGATGGCGATCGGTCCCGCGCCGTCAATCTGATCCGCGATAACGGTTGTTTCGCCGGTTGTGAGATTAACTCGAAGGAGCATTCCTATTGTTGATACAAGCGCTGTCTCGCCGTTTGGTTCAATGGCAATGTATATTGCTTGGGACGGGAGGTTGGTTGCAATCGTTGAGATTAGGCCGGTTGTGAGATTAATGCGCTTTATAGAAGATATAAAATCGTAGCTTACATTTGTTGTTACGATCTCGGTGTCGCTTGGAAAGAGAGCGAATGAAATTGCGTTTTCAGCAAATCCGGCGAGCCGCGTGCCGATTCCATTTTCGAGTTCTACTTCATCGAAATACCAGCCGAAATACGTCGGGCTCGCGGTAATGATCGAACTTCCGTTTTGAGTAATCGCAATCGCTCGCGGCGCTCGCGCCCGCGCGATTGTCTTGAATTCACGATTCGTGAGATTGATACTGCTGAGCATTAGTCCTTCATTCGGCGATGTCCACCAAAAAAATACCTCGCTCGCATCCGGACTAAGCGCGATATCGGTTATGGAATATGATCCGAAAGGAGCAGGCCCGGTAGAAAAGAGATAGCTTTCTTCGCCTGTTGCGAGGTCAATTTTTTTAATGCCGGAGTCCCCGGCCGAGACAATGACAAGCGCGAATGTTCCGTCCGGAGAGAGTTCAATCGCGTCTCCGCGGATCGATCCTTCGAGGGGTCCGGCAATTGTAGTGACTTCGTCTGTAGCAAGATCGATTTTTTTGATTACTCCGAGTCCTTGGAATATTTCTTCTGTTAGAAAGAACGCCTGCGTCGCTCCCGGCCCAACCGCGATGTCACCGTTTATGTTTGTGTATGCAAACAAAGTTGTGCTTCCCGTTAAAAGGTCTAACCGGTAGATCCCGCTGTCAGTCCGGACAAGAGCGGTTTCTCCTTCCCGCTCTATTGCGATTCCGCGCGGGTTTATAAATCCGGTTGCGAGTATGGTTTTTTCTCCTGTCAGAATATTCACGCGGAGGATGCGTCCTATCGGGTCGCCGGGGAATTCGGGTTTTCCGGCTTCAAGCAGAAGCGCGGTCTCGCCGCTTGCCTCAATTGCCATCCGAGTCGGGTTTTCAAGCCCGCGAGCAACAATCCGAACGCGGCCGCTTGCGAGTTCAAGCTCTGATATGCGATTTCCGTCTGCGATAAGGGCTTTGGCGCCGTCATTTGTAATAACAAGTGATTTTGGAGAATAGAGCATCGGAATTTCCGCAATGTCCCCGACAAGCGGGCCAGGTATGGGGCCTACGAGCGCGGGAGGGGGAGTATCGTCCGGAGGACTTGAGGTCGCTTCTGGCAGATATATGAAAATAATGCGAGGCGTTCCGCTTGAAATATTCCCGGCGAAGTCCTCGGCGAAAAAAGTGAGAGTCGTAGTTCCCTCCGGCAGGGAAAAGAGCGCGAGCATCCACGCGCCGTCAGTATCAGACGTGGTTGATGCGTTTGTTATGATTTCCCGGATGATTCGGTTCGGTTCTGCGGCGCCGAGGAAGATGAGTGTTGTGGTGGCGAATGTTGACGTGCCTGCGCCCGGTTCAAGAATAGTCGGCGGTTCGACAGACGGGACAGTGGTCGTTGCGGTCGTTGATGCGGTTGTTGTTCCGGCTTCTACGATTTGAGGCGCAAGGGCGATTGCTGTTTCACCAGACGGAGATTTTTCTTTTGGCGGCGCTCCGCCCACTCCCGCAATCGGAAGAAATGGAGACGTAGTTTGCGAGGGCGGGGGAGAAGCAATCGGGATAACGCTGGCCCTTGGCTTATTATTCGATGAGGTAGTGCCGGTATCGATTCTTGCTGAAGGGGAAGGTGCGGACGTTTGCGCGGGCGGCGGAGGTGTTATTGTTGATTCTTGCGGCTCGGTATTTCGGGTATCCGGCTCTTGCGGCATTGCGCTGTCTTCTCCGCCGAAAAATATTCCCGCGAGGCCACCGTATGCGCCAATCACTCCAGAAGAAACCGATCCAAAGACACTTTTTACTCCGTCAACGACTTTTTCAGTGGTTTTTGTAAGCCACGACCGGTTTTTATTGTAAAGCGTTTTAGTCGCTCTTTCTTTTTCCACTTCATCAAAAAAGAGTTTCACCGCTCCAGCGCCATGCAAAACCGCTTGTTTCGAAAGCCGCGACCAGTAGTCGGTGAGGACAGAGTCATTATTATCAAAAAAAGGGATCAGCTTCGTCGAGTCAGAAAAGTCCACAACCATTTTTACCAGTTTATATTTTTGACTCTTTTCGTCAAAGGTATATGCGAAAAACTGGCTATTCTCATAAATTATTCCTTCAATCTGTGGTAAAGCATAGTCATTCGCTAAAACAGTATCCTTGCTAAAAAAATTCCTATTTGAATACCCTGCCATACTATCAAAATAACCATTCAAGCTTCCTAAAGTAATAGGCGATTCATTGATACGTAAAGCTAAATTGTCCGGCGTAAATTTTTTTGTCCACACCTCATATGGACTTGCATTTGAGATAGAAAATAACTCTGTAATATGCGGATGCGGGTCGTTTCTTGTATGGTCAGGCACTGACGCATCTTCCAGTAGGTGCAAAACGTGTCCTAGTGCAAGTATGGCGCGATTCTTGTCTCCCCACGCGTACTCGTAAATCGCGCGCTCCCACGAAAAATCTGAGTCCGAAGAAAATAAAGAAAAAATTGAGCCGTATGTACTATCTTTCCAAATACCATCCTCTGATGCCTGCGCTAATGTGTTTTGCGACCAGCTTTTTGCGTTCTCCCATTCTTTTCCAAGAGTCATAAGGCCGCGGTTATAAATTGGGTCATAAAAATGCTGGAGCCACCGCGTTTCTTCATCTTCTTCTCTACTCCCAAGTTTCATCAGCTCTTTTTGAGATGCGGATAAAGCACGCTCAGGATAGAAACGATTAAAATGATCAACGATTTCATCGGTAAGCGCCGGATGCGTTGTTTCATCGCTATACGCCAATAAAAATAAAGGGATGCTAAAAAACAGCATCCCTCCTAGTAAGATTGTAAAATATTTTACAAATCTATGATTTTCCATTTGTTATTGGGGCCTCTGCCGAGTCTAATATTTTGATGCGAAATACCTGCTGGAACCTCAAAATTTTTATCTTGGATAGTTGTTTTACCGCCCTCAAAATATTTATCGTAACCGAAAACCACTATGCCATCTTCGTCTTTCTCTAAAACGGCCTTTTCAATATCTTCAATTACAGCATTTAACTTTGACTGATTAGCAAGATTTTTTAACTTCTCTTTCCATTTTTCCTGTTCATCAATAATAAAATATTTCGCCGCGAGGTCGGTGTCGCCTTTTTTCAGGGCGTCAATAAAAAGCTGGAGAGTTTCCTCCGGAGTGTTCCCGCCGTATTGATCTTCCCGGTACGCTTTTTCCAATGCCTCCATATATTTCTGCGCCTGCTTTTCCGGATCCTCGGCATTGCGAAGATATTGGATAAAGAAAAGTACCCCAAAGCCGACCGCGGCAACCGCGCCGATTGCAAGAAGATATTTCCCAATAGTTTTTGTCATGTAATTATCCTATCGTCTCTAGGTATTGTGTCAACGTTGGCGTTTGGTTCTGGCGTTGACACACTATTTCCCGCTCCCTACACTAAAGGACATGGCGTTTCAACTTCCGCAGGAATTTCAAAAAGAGGTTTTCGAGCTTACCTTGGCACTCTATCGGGTAACTGATTTTTTTCCGAAAAACGATACTTTGCGCCGCTCTCTTCGGGAAAAGGCAAACGAGATTTTTAGCCGCATTACCGAGTACGGCCATGGAAAAGGGGACGAAAGCGAGGCACTCCTGATTTTTGCGAGAATCGAGTCCATAAAAGGTTACCTTGATATTGCGCGAACCATGCGCCTTGTGAAACCCGTCAACCTCTCTGTTCTTTATCGGGAGTACGAGTTTTTAGGGCAATTTTTCAAGAATGAATCCCGTTTACCCCCCCACCTTTCCCCGAATACTCCGCCGGAAAGGTGGGGGGGTTTATCGGACATCAAAAATACTCCATTTCCAGGAGATGTTGGAATGTCTCATAGGAAAGATAACGAGGCAACGCAGGATACGAATCATGCGAGTCACAGAAAGGTCTCCGGAGGCGTTAAATCTAGTGTTGATCCCATCGTTGATGGAGCGAACGTATCAAATTTTTCTGGGTCTGTTCTGAATCGATCGGACGCCATGAAAGAAAAAACGGAGGCATCTCGCCCCGCAAGAGATGGCGCTTCTAATGTGAATCGCACAAAGACAGCGCAATCACCCACGGAGAGGGATGATAAAGGACATATCGGACATGTCGCGAAGCCAGAAGGAGTCAGCGAGCGGCAAAAAGCAATAATCGGTCACATGAAAAAAGCCGATAAAAAGGCGCGGTTCCATCCAAAGGGACCTTTTTGACCTTGTTTCAAGGAATATTCTCCGAAAAGAGGGCGAAAAGCGCTGGACAACCTATTTTCTTATTGGTGATTAGGGTTTGGTGGGATTTTCTTTAGAAGTTGACAGGGTATAAGCTAGCCGATATAGTTGATTGGTATTCCAATGAAGGGTAGTATATTGAATTGTTCGTGAAATATCTTAGGGTTTGTAATTCGGGTGTGGAAAAGTGCTATTGCTACGAAGAAACGGCATATTTATAATAGATTATAAGCATGATTATACTAACAAAAAATTGCTTTAGATAAGCCGTTTCTGCTGGCCGGAGAGTACTTTGACAATTGAGAGAAAAGACAACACAAACTTAAAATTAAGATGGAGAAAAAGTCCGGTCGATTCTCTTCATTTTTTTCGCGGCTGTCCGGGTTCATGGTCGATATAACATGGATTTGGCGGAAACGAAAAAAGGAGGGGTGATAAGACGATTCTCCTAGAGAAATTTATTGTACGATCCGTTAACGAGAGAAAGGGGCGTTCACGAATTATCCGTTGTCGACGGATAAAAAAAGAGCGTTCCGAATTACGGAACTCTCCTTGCCTTCTTGCCTACTACATATAACAAAGGAGGCGGGAGGAAAGTTTCGAGTTAAAAAAGATAATAATATTATGAGTAAATTTTATAACGGCTACGGAGGCCTCAAAGCGAAAGACCAGGTCAATTCAATCATTATGCTTCTGCAGTCATTCGGCGCAGACGCTACAACGATTGCAAATGTCCAAGCATCCCTCACGGGAGGTACTCCTGTTCCGGCTCCGAGCCCTGCAGGAAAATGCTCATTTACGCGTGACCTCACTACGGGTGTCACCGGAGATGATGTAAAATGCTTACAGCAATATTTGAACAGCGCAGGCAATAAAGTCGCATCAAGCGGCGCCGGCTCACCGGGCAGCGAAACAACGTACTTCGGTTCGTTGACAAAAGCTGCGGTTGGCGCATGGCAAGCCGCAAACGGCGTAAGCCCGACAGCAGGATACTTTGGCGCAAAATCACGCGCAAAGTATGATGCGCTTATGGCAAGCGGCCCAGTAACGCCGCCTCCTCCGGGACCGACTCCAGTAGGATCCGGTCTTACGGTAACAGCAGATCCTAATCAGCCGGCGGCAACGCTTGCTCCGCAGTCAGCGGCGCGCGTCGCGTTCGCGAAAGCGGTATTTACCGCAAGCGCTGACGGTGATGTAACCGTAAATTCAGTTACGGTTGAGCGCCAAGGGCTTATGGATGACTCGGCGATCTCCTCGGTCATCATTCTTGATGAAAATGGAGTTCAGCTTGGTCTTCAAAAGACCCTGAACGCTTCGCACCGCGCAGCACTCACGGAGAAATTTGTCGTGAAAGCCGGAACATCGCGCACAATGACGATTGCGGCAAACATGGATTCTGATTTGAGCCAGGAGACTGGCCAGGTCGGCCGCATGGCTGTTGTCGCGGTTGACGCGGGGACTTCAGCTGTCAACGGATCATTCCCGATTGCCGGGAACTCCATGACAGTAAACTCTACGCTTTCGATTGGATCATTGGCGTCGCCAACCCGTGGCCCGCTTGATCCGGGAGCCGCAAGATCTTCCCTTGAGGTTGGGACAAAAAACTTCCTTTCTTCATCCGGAAAATGGAGCGTAGGATCCGCAGAGCCGGTTATGCTTGAACAAGTCCGATGGTACCAGGCGGGTTCCGCCGGCACGGGTGACGTCAAAAACGTCCGTGTTGTCGTGAACGGCACCGAGTATCCGGCAGAAGCAAGCTCTGACGGGCGATATTATGTCGCGCGATTAGGCCAATCAGTTGAAGTTGATAAAGGCGGCAACATAGAAACCGCAATCAAACTCGACGTGGAAGGTGGTTCTGACCGAACCATTGACTTTGATATCCAGCGGAGAACCGATGTTGTAGTGAAAGGAAAGACCTACGGCTACTACCTCACGCCGGCAAACGGCACCTCGGCAAACACCTCTACGCAGGGTGAAGGATTTACGTCAACAGAGCCCTACTACGATGGATATGCACATACCATTGCAAAGGGAACTCTCCGCGTTGAGAAGTCCAATACTATTGCCGCAGGAAACGTTCCTGTAGACGTATCGAATACCTCGCTCGGTTCCTTCATGCTTGAAGCAAAAGGCGAGCCAGTGCAGGTCACGTCATTCAAGGTTACATTCGGCCTTTCAGCGGGCGAGGATGGAACGCAGATTGACAACGTATCGGTCTTCACCGATGCTGGCGCAGTTGTTGCCGGGCCCAAGGATGTTGGCTCTGATGAGTCAGTTACCTTCACCGACACATGGACTGTTCCGGTTGGCGCGAACACGTACGTCATCAAAGGCAAACTGACAACTGACTTCGAAGATGCTGATACTGTCCAGGCGCAAATTGATCCTGACGGAGACATTACGGCAAAAGGCGAGGTAACGGGCCTTACGATTTCAGCGACTCCGACGTCGTCAACAACGGCAAACACAATGACGGTAAAGCGCGCAGCGCTTCGCGTGGCAATTGCGCCGACTCCGGCTTCGCAGAATGTTGTCCGCGGCGTCAATGGATTCTTGTTCGCAAAAGTTCAGTACGACGCGTCTGATTCCGGTGAAGACCTCCGGATCACGACCCAGAAAATGGGACTTACGCCAGCGAGCGGTTCAACAGCAACTGATCTTAACACCTGCCAGATGTTTGACGGCGCAACGGCACTCAACTCGGGCGGGAACGTTGTAACGCCTGACGAGGCAACGGCGAACACGGAGGACTTGCTTACCTTCAACATGGATACCGAGATCATTATTCCGAAGGGAACAGTGAAGGAGGTTGATGTGAAGTGCAATATCTCCAACTTGCCCGCAGCAAGTGAGACCTTCCGAGTTGGTCTTACGTCTACAAACAGCGATACAACAGTTGTTGGCAAAAGTACCGGCGTTACAGTAACGGAATCCGTTACGTTAAACACCGGCCCCACGATGACCATAAAAACCGGAGGAACGCTTACGATCACGCTTGACGCGTCAAGCCCGACCGCAGAGCGTTATGGTATTGCAAATAAGACCGATGTCTTGTTGGTGGTATTGAAGATTAAAGCAACTGATGAAGCAATTCGACTTGATCGGATTGCGCTTACGCTTGCATCATCCACGGCGTCATCTTCAGATATCAAGAAGTTGACCCTCTGGGACGGCGCAACAAAGGTTGGTGAAGCGGTCTTCCAGGGAACTGGTACGCGCGCAACATCGACCTTGAGCTTGGCCGACTTCACGGTTGCGAAGGACACTGAGAAGCTCCTTACGATTAAGGCGGATCTTGGACTCCTTGGCGTGAATGAGGCGGCAACGCGAGGTCATCTTGTTACCGTAAACTACGACGGCGAGGCAGTAACAACCACAAAAGGTGTTGGCCTTTCGTCGGGCGGAGAACTCAACCCGACTGCAGGTGCTGATACAGCTGGCGTAGGAGTACGCCTTGTGCAAACCTACCCGACGTTTGAACGCCTGTCTGTTCCGTCAAATACCCTTGCAAACGGCGAGATGACACTCTACCGATTCAAGGTGACGGCGGATGCGGCAGACGATCTCGGTATTGCGAAGATGACGTTCCGGGTAAGTTCAACGACTGTTGCGACAACGACAATCTTCAAGCTCTTCGCGTACTCGGACTCCGGCTTCTCAACGAATGCGTATGCGCAAAACCCGGTACATTCGCGAAATGTTGATGAAGTGAGCGAGGACGTATGGGGTAATGTCTCGGGGAGCGGCGCCATGGGAACGGATGAAATAGTCTTCTACTTCAACCCGGTCTCAAACACGACCCCAACCGTATCATCTGCTTCTACGACAGTCGAAGCATTGAATATCCCTGCAGGCGGATCGCGATACTTTGAACTTAAAGGTTCACTCGCAAGCGTCACGATAGGTGACTCGATTGCGGTCGCGCTCCTCGGCGATTCCACGTTCGCAAACAACACGAACTTGGTAAACCGCGAGCAAGCAGATGTCGTAGGGTATTCTGCGCAAAACGACTTTGTCTGGTCGCCAAATACCACGAGTACGTCGGCAACAACGACGAACGACTGGTTGAACGGCTACCAAGTGCCAGGCCTTCCGACAACGGAAATGAGCCAGCAGAACTTCACGAAGTAGTCTAACTTCGTAGTATGAGCTTTCCTTGTAGGCTCGAATTCGGCCCCGCCAAAAGCGGGGTCGGATTTTTTTCTAGACCAAAAGCCCCCGATAGGGGGCTTTTGGTTTGTTGCCGCTTTGAAACCTTACATATGGCAGTATTGAAATATTGATTTGTAGTAGTATTATGGATGTATATGAAAAAATTAGCTTTTTATATCGTGGTAGGATTTTTTGCGGCACCGATCGCTGTGTTCGCCGCCGGTTTTGATCGAGATCTTTATTACGGCATTGCAGATGACAGAGATGTTACCCGGCTCCAAGAATTTTTGAAATCCCAGAGCGTCTATTCCGGCCCGGTGACCGGGAATTTTTTCTCGCTTACTCGAGGGGGCGTAAAACGCTTCCAGGAGAGAGAAGGCATTGCTCCGGCTCTCGGCTATTTTGGCCCAAAGACCCGGACGCGGGCGAATGAAATTCTTTCTCAAAGCACGGATGGCTCTTCTGTGAGAATCACCGAGCTTGAGTCGCTTATTTCATCTTTGAATTCTGTACAGACGAATTATCCAAGTTCTTCGCTCACTGATCTCATAAAAAAGTACCAGGGTGAACTTTCTTTGTTGAAAGGGAGCGAAACCGTTCTACCGCCTCCGGTCGTGGAGCCCCCGTCGCCCTCCGTCCCTCCGGAAACAGCTACCACAACCCCGCCCGTAGAAAAGAAAAAAGAAGAATTTAAGATTTCCGGCGGAAGCGAAAGCGTATTCCCAATTGCTGCGGTAAATCCTACGAAGATCGGAGACATTACAATTCAAAATAATCTTTCGGCGAGCATCCTTCTTTCGCAAATTATAATAAAGCTTACTGATCAGATGAACTCGGCAAGCAATCGAGGACGGGAAGTCATCTTTATTCTTCGGGATGGAGTTACAACTTCGGATGAGGTAATTTCATCCACCCGTTATACGTTTAATTCAACTGTTCCGCCGGAAGGGAACCCTCATGTGTCTCTTTTTGGCATTTCAATTCCCAAGACATTTCCGGCGGGCGCCACGAGAACATACGGATTATGGGTGGACAACCTCGATTACGTCATAAGCGGTTCCCTTGCGATTACCTTTGATTCGGTGCAAGCAACAATTCCCATTTCGCCCGTTGGCGGTTTCACGTTCGTATTGAATCGTCCTTAAGAAGCTGTTCGAAAAGATCCATTTTTGCTCCGGGCGCATTTTTTTGTCAATAGTTGACACTCTGCTTTTTGTCATGTAATATTTTTTAGCATATGCCCATTAGGGAATTCTTCAAACGATATTCTTTTATCGTCATCGTCCTCGCGATCGCTGGCGTCGGAGTTCTCGTATATTTTCGGGAGAACATTTCGGGATTGCTTGTTTTTCGGGAGCGACCCCAAGGGGAATTGAACATTCCAGAAGGCGGGGAAGAGGCGCGTCGCGTCGCAGAGGATCCTCCGGTTTTGATTCCGCCGTATGTCGGCCGCGATCCCGGAGAGATCAGGCCTGATCCGAAGGAGATAGCCGCTTTCGGCGGGAGTGATCTTGATAAAATATATTCGACGATTCGGACTCATGCCGCGGCCGTGAGCGAGCGCGCCGATTTTTTGGCAGGATGGCTCGAGATAGGGCTTTTGAAAAAAGGAATCGGCGATTACGAGGGCGCGCGCGATGCCTGGGAATATGCGAGCGTGATTCGGCCCCTGAACTCCGTTTCTTTCGCAAATTTGGGGGAACTCTATTGGAAGTATCTTCCTGACTATCCGAAATCAGAGGCGAATTTCCGTGCATCGATTCGAAACAAATCTGACGACATCGGAACGTATATGTCGCTTTCTGATCTCTATTCGTATTCGTACACGCAAAAAAAGGGCCTGGCGGACGATGTGCTTCTTGAAGGGCTTGAAGCAAATCCCGGCAATACCGATCTCATGCGTTGGCTTGCGGCTTTATACCAGCGTGAGAATAACATTCCCGCTGCGCTCGAATGGTGGAAAAAAGTTCTTGTCCAAAACCCCTCTGACGGGTTAGTCAAAGAGACCATCATGGAGCTTGAGGCAAAAAGAACGCCATAATGGCGAACTACGAGCCACACTATTATGAATATGCGGGTGTGGAACAGGATGGGATGCGTTTCCCAGACGGAACGTCATTGACTACATACGGGAGAAAGGGGAGCATCCTCTTAAGATTCTTGATGTCGGATGCGGCACGGCGGAAATTCTTTCTCGGCTTGGGCAAAATATTTCGTATACGGGGATCGAGCGTTCTTCGTATGCGGTTCGAGAAGCGCGTGCGAAGTGGAAGGAAGATTCCCGTTCAATTGCATTTGTTGCTCGTGAGTGTCCGCCGCTTGAATTTGAAGACGCCTCTTTCGACGGAGCGCTTTTATTGTTTTCGCTTGAGCACGTTCGTGATCCCAAGGGGCTTCTTCGAGAATGCGCCCGCGTTCTGAAACGGGGCGGGTTCCTTATCGTGCTTGCCCCAAACCTTGAGTTTCCACTTGCCTGGCCGACCGCTCTCCGCCACAAGTCGTTTTTATATCGCGCATGGTTTCATATCGTCCGCATGCGGGATTATGTTCTTCGGTTGGTAGGGTTTTCGGCGTTTCGGGTTGTGAAGGAAAATTTTACCGATCGGACCGGCAGATATGAGCGAAAGGACGACGATCTGCGCGTACTCATATCTTCGTGGGAAGTGATGCGGTTTCTCAAGGCGCAGGGTCTCTCGCTTGCTGAATTTTGGAAGGAACGTGACGTTCACGGGCTTCGATGTTTTGCACAGAAGCTTCCCGCACTCCAATGGTATGGAGGTACGCTTGCCGCTGCTTTTCGAAAATCTTGACCTCTGCCTTTTTCGGTGCGTTCCAATAGATACGATGGCGAAACCAAAGGTATATGCCTTCTCAACCGCCTATCATCCTTTTGTGGGCGGCGCAGAGATCGCCATAGAGGAAGTTAGCCGGCGGCTCAAGGACCGTTTTGATTTTACTATTGTGACGGCGCGAATGCGGCGTGACATCCCGAAACGGGAACTACGCCCCGAAGGAACGGTAATTCGCCTCGGTTTCGGGACTCGATTCGATAAATGGCTGTTACCTGTTTTAGTTTTGTTTCGGATTTCGGATTTCGGATTTCGGATTTCTGCAAAACAAAAAAATGTTTTGCTGTGGGGCATGGATCTTTCACAAGGGTCTCTCGCCGCGCTCGCTTTCAAGTTCTTCCACCCGCGAACCCCTCTTGTCTTTACGCTTCAATACGGAGAGAACGAGGAGCGGATCCGGCGAGGCCGCGGTGGGTTTATCCGGCGCGCGCTTTGCGCGATCTTATTTCACGCTGACGCAGTTACGGCGATCTCGTCCTATCTTCTCGCGCTCTCGGGCGAATATCGCTACCGAGGTATTGCGCGTCTGATTCCGAACGGGGTAGACGGTGAGAAATTCAAAATTCAAAATTCAAAAGTGAGAAGTTCCCGCAAAAACCAGAAGATTGTCATTACGACCTCGCGGCTGGTGAAAAAAAACGGAATCGATGTGCTGATTCGCGCGATGAAGGAGGTCAAGAAGTCCATATCCGGCGCAGAGTGTTGGATTCTTGGCGATGGTCCGGAACGGGGCGCGCTTGAGAAGCTTTCTCTGTCGCTTGGTCTTGGCGAATCCGTACAGCTTCTCGGGAGTATCCCCCATGAGGAAGTGCCGAACTATCTTTGCAAAGCAGACGTATTTGTCCGGCCCTCGCGGTCCGAAGGCATGGGGAATTCATTTGTGGAATCTCTCTCCTGTGGAGTCCCCATCATTGGAACGCCGGTCGGCGGCATCCCCGATATTATTGAGGACGGGGTAACCGGTCTTTTTGCGCGTCCGGAGGATCCCGGTGACCTTGCGCAAAAGATTCTCCGTCTTTTGCGGGACAGAAAATTGCAGAACCGCATTGCCGTTCGGGGCCAGGATATGGTCCGCGATCGATTTTCCTGGGATCGCATTGCGGATATCTACAGCGATCTTTTCCGTGAGCTTCTCGCCGCAAAAAAGCGCATCCTTGTTGCGACCGGCGCATTTCCGCCGGATATCGGAGGTCCCGCCACCTATACGAAAACGCTTCTCGAACATCTGCCGCGGCGCGGAATCATGGTCCGTGTTTCCTCATTCGGCGACTATCGGCGGTACAAAAAGGGAATTCGCCATTTTCTTTTTTTTCTTGACGTCGTATTCCGCGGCCGCTTCGCGGATGTCGTATTTGCGCAAGATCCGGTGAGCGTAGGGCTGCCGGCATTCTTTGCCGCATGGTGCATTCGTCGCGAGTTCGCGCTGAAAGTTGTCGGCGACTACGCATGGGAGCAGGGCATTCAGCGCTTTGGCGTTACGGATCTTCTTAATTCGTTCTTGGGGAAGCGGTATGGCGTGCGAGTGGAGATTTTGCGAAAGATCGAAACGTTTGTGGCGCGGCGCGCGCGGCTCGTTATCGTACCGAGCGCGTATCTGCGCTCGGTTATTCTCTGGTGGGGAGTCCGGAAAGAGAAGGTCGTTGTGATTGAGAACGCCGCGGAATCTTCCAAGGGGATTTCCCGAGAATCCGCGCGTGTGTTTCTTGGCGTAGAAGGAACGCTTCTTGTCTCTTCCGGCCGCTTGGTGCCGTGGAAAGGGTTTTCTCTTTTGATCGATGCAATGTCTGATATTCTTCGCCGAGCTTCCGGCGCCGAGCTGGTTATTCTTGGTTCGGGACCGCTTGAAGAAATCCTGAAGGAGCGCGCAAAGAAAAATAACGTTTCTCATCGAGTTCGATTTCTTGGGCGCGTTTCTCCCGAGGACCATGCGCTGTACCTTGCCGCCGCGGACGTTTTTATCCTGAATACGGCGTATGAAGGGTTTTCTCATACAATACTCGAAGCGCTTTCGCGAGGAACACCGGTTGTGACAACGGCGGTCGGCGGGAATCCAGAACTTATTCGCGACGGCGAAAACGGCCTCCTCGTTCCATACGACAATAGGAATGAGCTTGTCCGTGCGGTGTTTCGCGTTCTCGACGACCCGGCGTTCGGCGCTCGTCTGGGAGCCGAAGGCCGAAAGACGAGCATGCGTTTTACGGCTGAGCGAATGGCGGATAAAACGGTAACACTTTTCACATGAAGGTAGTCATGCTTTCTTCTGATCCCTCCATCCTTCGGCACGGGAGCGGCGCCAGGAAGAGGATGGAGCGCTACGCAGAGCTTTTTTCCGAGCTTCATATTTTTGTTCTTGGGGCGGATGCAGACGAACGAGTCGGTTCGCGACTCTTCCTTTACGGAACAGGTTTCGGCGCCGTGGTTTCTCGTTTGTGGATGTACCGGAGATTGCGCACGCTTCTTTCACAAGGTCGTTTTGACGCCGTGAGCGCCCAGTCGCCTGACGAAGTGGGACTCATCGGTTATTTCGCGAGCCGCAGGTTCGGCGTCCCATTCCAGCTCCAGGTTCACGCGGATGTTTTGAGCCCCTGGTATTGTCGCGCGTCGTGGAAAGAGCGGGTTCGCTATCGGATCGCGTGTTTTTTACTGCCGCGGGCTCGGTGCATCCGGGTTGTGTCGGCGCGGATCCGCGATTCCGTCGTTCGCCGGTTTCCTGCCGCGCGGGAGCGGATTGCGGTTCTTCCTATTTTTGCCGATCTCGTGGCGTTTCGGCGTGCGGTCGCGGATGGCGCGGCACCTGTTGCGTCCGTCAAGAAGCGGTTTCGCATGTGCGCCGCGGGCCGCTTTGTGGAAAAGGAGAAAAATTTTTTGATGCTTATCCGTATGATGGCGGAACTTCGCACGGCGATACCGGAAGCGACTCTTTCGATTATCGGCGACGGCCCCGACCGTCTGCGTTACGAGCGTGCGATTGCGCGTTTTGGCCTCGGCGGGTGTGTTATACTTGAGGAATGGCGCTCCGACATCCACGAGTACTTCCGTTCGTTCGACGTATTTCTTCTCTCGTCGTATCACGAAGGATGGGGGCGCGTGGTGCTTGAAGCAATGGCGGCGGGACTTCCGGTTGTTATGACCGATGTGGGGCTTGCGGGTGAGGTCGTAAAAAGCGGCGTAAACGGCATCGTGATTCCAGTGAATGACAGAGACGCATTCCGATCTGCCGTTGAATTCCTCTCGAAAGATCCGGAGCTCCGCGCGCAGTTTTCTCGCGCGAACGTGGAAGTAGTGCGGTCGTTCCCGTCAGACGAAGAAGAATACCTCCTGCGCTACAGAGAAACATTCACTATCTGTTTTTGATGAAACTTCTCATCCTTACGCAAAAAGTCGACAGAGAGGACGACAATCTCGGAGCGTTTTATTATTGGTTCGAAGCATGCGCTCGCCGCGCCGAGAGCGTGGTGATTATCGCGAATGCCGTGGGTTTTGCGTCGTTTCCCCCACACGTATCGGTCTATTCTCTCGGGAAAGAACACGGGTTCTCGCGCCTCAAACGGATCTGGCGCTTCTTGGTGCTTTTTTCGCGTCACTACGCGCGCGCGGACGCCGTGCTTTTCCATCAAATTCCGGAATTCGTCGTTGCCGCCGCCCCCTTTCTTATTTCTCTCAAAAAACCGAGCGCGCTCTGGTACGCCCACAAGAGCGTTACGTGGAAGCTGCGGCTTGCGGAAAAACTCGTCTCTTTCGTGTTTACGTCGTCCTGCGAGGGGTTTCGGATTCATTCCAAAAAAGTGGTCGTCGTGGGGCAGGCGATTGATACCGAACGGTTTTCTCCCGGGAAATCGCCGCTCGCGCATCCAAGCGCGTTACGGCTCGTTACTATCGGAAGGATTTCATCCGTAAAAAATTATGAGGCGCTCATTCGTGCGTGCGCCGAGCTCAAAAAAACGTGGGGGCGGCAGTGGGTGCTCACAATCGCGGGCGGCCCTCTTCTTCCAAAAGATTCTTTCTACCTTGACTCGCTAAAAATGCTTGTCTCTCGCCTCGGTCTTGATCGGGAAATTGTTTTTCTCGGGCCTCTTCCATATCGTGAAATCCCGGATATTCTTCGCGATCATGATCTTTTCGTTAATCTTTCAAGGACAGGGTCCATGGATAAAGCGGTGCTTGAAGCGATGGCAGTCGGACTTTCCGTCCTCACATCGAACGAGGCATATCGCGACATACTGCCACCCCAGTATTTTTTGGTGCACCAAGGCCCGGAGTTTCTCGCGGGGCGAATCAAGAATCTTGCAGATGAAAGCCGTCCGAATCTGACCCTTCGCCGCACCGTGGTCGAGCATCACGCGTTTGAGAAAACAGTTGGCAGGATGATGGACGCGTTGTCCGAATCACTTGCACCTCGCGGTTTATGAATGGAAATTCGTTGTCTCGGGCCGCGACCATAACATTTGTCGTCAACTCGCTCTCAGGTGGTGGCGCGGAACGGCTTGTGGTCGACGAAATAAACGAATGCATCCGTCGTGGGATTCCGGTGCGGCTCATAACGCTCCGGCCGGAAAAAGCAGGGGCGTCGCTTCTTGCAGAATGCAGGATTGCCGAGAGTAATCGGAGGAATATAGTTTTCCGCGGCATGCTGGACCTTTCGTCGTGGCTCCGATTCGTCTTGACGATCCGCGAATGGCGTCCGCGCATTCTTGTCACCCATCTGTGGTTTGCGAATACGATTGGGCGTGTTGCGGGCGCGATATGCCGCGTGCCAGCGATTGTGTCGTTCGAGCATAACGTGTATGACGCCGTGAAGTCGCCGTGGCAATTTTTCGTTGATCGGATGCTTCAGAGGTTTTCGGACCGTATCGTTGCGGTTTCTCGGGGCGTCTGTGAATCGCTTGTGCGCCACGGTATCAACCGCGGGAAAATTGTTATTCTTCTGAACGGCGTTGATCTTTCGCGCATCCGCGAAAGAAAAGGCGGTATGAAACGGGAGAAATTCGGTGTGCCGCAGGGCGCGTTCCTCTTTTTCTTTATAGGCCGCCTGACGCGTCAAAAAGGCCTTGATGTTCTTTTTGCTCCCTTGCGGGACATCCCAGGCGTGTTTCTTCTTGTTGCGGGAGACGGGGAGGAGCGGGCGCGGCTTGAAGCGCTTGCGGAGGAATATCGGCTTCGCGAGCGGGTGAGGTTTCTCGGCGAACGGCGCGACATTCCACAGCTCCTTTCTTGTGCTGATTGCGTTCTTCTTCCTTCCCGCTGGGAGGGGTTTGGGATCGCAGCAGTCGAAGCAATGGCTGCGGGAGTTCCGGTTATTGCCTCAGACGTCGGCGGCTTCCGGGAGATCATCATTTCGGGAACGAACGGTGTTTTGGTTCCGTTGGGTGACGTCGACGCGTTCAAGCGCGAAATGGAACGAATGATGCGCGATGCCGGCTTTCGGCGCGCGATTTCCCGAAACGCGCTGCTTCGCGCAAGGGACTTCGATATTCTCCATCATGTCGATCAGTTTCTTACCATGCTTTCTTCGATTGAATACCGCCATGCCGGAATCATTTCTTGACGATATTCATGTCGTTGCGCGCGAATATGTTTCTGGACGCTTCCCGCGCGCCTCGGAGCGAGAGCGGCAAAAAATCATTGCGGACTGGGCGAACAAGATCGCTCGCGCGCGCGGAATCGTGGAAGATTTCCGTATTCGCATCCGTGATCCGAAAAACCTCCGCGTGCTTGACGTCGGATCGGGAAACGGAGGCGTTTCCATTGCGTTTGCTGAAGCGGGCGCCGAGGTGTCCGGCGTTGATATCGAGGAAGATCTTGTTGCCATTGCAGTGCGCCACGCGGCTGCCTACGGCGTCTCGCCCAGTTTTTTCTTTTATGACGGGAGCGCGTTGCCGTTTTCCGACCGGTATTTCGACGCCGCGCTCTCCATAAGCGTTTTCGAGCACGTTAGAGATCCTCGAGAATATCTTTCGGAGATATGGCGCGTCTTGAAGCCGGGCGGAGTCCTCTATCTCGCCTTGCCGAACCGCCTTTGGCCAAAGGAAACCCATACCGGCCTCTGGGGCCTTGCGTACTTTCCGCGCATTTTTCAGGATGTATACGTTCGGATCTGTGGGAAAAATCCGCTCAAGGACAATAACCTTCATTTTTATACCTATTGGCGCGTATTGAAATTCGCCCGCGAGAGCGCGCTCAAAGGTCAGCCGTGGGAAATCCGAAGGGAGCTGGGAAGAACGCATAACCCCTTCAAGCGCGTTATAAAGGCGGGCATGCGCGTTTTGGGTTTGCCTCATCGCGCGCTTCTTCCTCATATTATGCTTCTTTTGGAAAAACCCTATGAAACTGTCTAAAAAGCCCTTATTCTACTGCAATTGTCCGATTTCGGCTCCGCCTTTGTCCGTCCTCCTCGGCGTATATTCTCCATATACGCCTTCGTCGTCCGTCCTCGGCTCGCTCGAAATCAGACAATTTCGCGACGAAACAGACTTTTTAGACAGTTTCTATGCCGGATAAACTTCCTATTTCTGTTTTCATCCTTGCGAGAAACTCTGCGCGAACGTTGCGCCGTGCGCTTGAATCGCTTCGCGATTTTGACGAGGTTTTTGTTTGTGACGGAAGCAGCAGCGATGAAACAGCAAGCATTGCGCGTGAATTCGGCGCGTCGGTCGCAGTGCAAGACGCGCGGCATCGCGACGCCGAGGGAGAAATTACGGACTTTAGTGCGGTTCGGAACAGCTGTATGGCGCATCTTCGGAATCCGTGGGTATTCTATATCGATTCCGACGAATATGTGTCAGCGGAATGCGCGGAAGAAATGCGAAAGATCATTTTAGCTCCGTCGGCGTTTGCATGGTGGACGCCGCGGATATACGTGCATCAAGGGAAGCTCGTTCGGTGCAGTACGTCGTATCCGAATCAGCAGATGCGGTTTTTTCACCGGGGCCATGTGAAGGGATTTATAAAATCGGTACATGAACGAATCGAGGTTTTGCCCGGCGAGCGCGTTGGCGCCTTAACGCATCCTATCCTAGTGCCCTTGGGGGACGTCGCAGGCGTCCGCCGGAGGATGGCGCACTATCTTCGTATAGAGTCAGAGGGTCTCCGGTCTGTTTCAAGGATAAAGATTCTCAAGAAGATGCTGCATACTTTTCGAGCGTCGCTCGTTCATGTTCTCCGTATGCCCCGATTTTTGTTTTGCAGCGGAAAGCGCCCCCCTCTTTTTTACGAATACGCGCGCCACGAGTATAACGCGCGCCTTCTCGGGCTTCTCGGGAAGCGACTCCTATGGAAATAGTATACGTATCGCATTGGCGGTTTCCGTCCGAAAAGACGATGTCGCCTCTTATTATGAAGACGTGTGAGGGCTTCGCGCGTTCCGGACACGAAGTTGAACTTTTGGTTCCGTGGCGTAGGAATCCCGCTTTTCACGGCGTTGATCCGTTTTCTCATCACGGGATCGAGAAAAACTTCCGGATTCGACGGATACCGGTTATTGATCTTCTCGGTGTTTTTCCCGGCTCTTCTTCTTTTTATATCCTTCTTGCGTCATTTAATGTATCCGCGTTTTTTTCTGTCGCGTTCCGTCGCCGCGCGCTTCTCTATTTCCATGACGCGCGGGACGCGGCGTTGATTTCGTTTCTTCGTCGCCCCATGACCCTTGAGATTCATGATTTCTACAAATCCCGCATTGAGGCGTTGAACCGTTTCGTATTCCGGCGTATATCGGGTTTCATTGTCACAAACCGAATCAAAGTGGAGGCATTGAAAAATGATTTTAGCATTCCTGTTTTCCGCATGCTCCATCAGCCAAATGCTGTCGATATTGATATGTTCTCGATCGATATCTCGCAAAGAGAGGCGCGGGAAAAATTATCTCTCCCCCTTGATAAAAAAATCGTATTGTATACCGGCCATCTGTTCGGTTGGAAGGGCGTTCAAACGCTTTTTGATGCGCACCAATTTCTCAATGAAGACGAAATACTGTATTTCGTTGGCGGCACAGACGAGGATATTGAAAAGTTTAAGATTAAAAGTGAAAAGTTAAAAGTTAAGAATATTGTTATCGCCGGAAGAAGGCCTCATGCCGAAATTCCGATGTGGCTTCGCGCCGCAGACATTCTTGTGCTTCCCAATACCTCAAAAGACGAAGCGTCGCGCGTTGAGACGTCTCCGGTGAAACTCTTTGAGTATATGGCGTCCGGGAGGCCAATCATTGCTTCTGATCTTCCGTCTATTCGAAATATTGTTGATGATTCAATGGTTTTCTTCGCAGAGGCAGACATCCCTTCGTCATTTGCACGTGCTATCCACACCGCATTCGCAGACCCCAAGGAGACGGATCAACGAGTGGAGAGGGGTAGCCGCGAAGTACAAAAATACTCATGGGAGAAGCGAAACGCGGCTATTCTTGAATTTGTCCGTTCTCTTGGTTTTCCAACTAAGCCATGAAAAAAATCTTTATTACCGTAAATGACGGATCGATTGCGAGAAATATTCTTCGCTCTTTTGTGCTTGAAAAGATTATTCAGCATAGCGATGTTCACGTGGGACTTGTTACACATGCGGACAAAGAAGAGTTCTATCGGACAGAATTTGGGTCGGATCGAATTTCTGTTTTTGGAATTCTCGGCCGGCCCCTCTCGTTTTTTGAACGCGTACTCTCATACTGTATTCGAAATGGTTTATGGACCGAAACAATTCTTATGGATCAGCGGACCCATATGGAGGGAAGGTATGTCGCTTTTGCCGCAAAGAGGACTTTTATCTATCTTTTTGGAAAAAGTAAATGGTTCCACGCGTTTGTGCGGCGTCTTTTTTTGCTTCGTGCGCCTTCGCGTGCCATGGAAGAGCTTTTTTCTCGTGAAAAGCCAGATTTGCTTTTTTCCACGGATGTCCAAATCGAATTAGATTTTGATGCAACGATAGCAGCGCACAAGAATAATGTTCCGGTTGTCGGTATGGTGCGAAGTTGGGACAACCCAACTTCTCGCGGCGGTCTTGTTCCATATATTCATGTTGTACTCCTTGTTTGGAGTCCTTATATTGCAGAAAAGATGGAATATGTGCAACAGTACCCGCGGGAACGGATCCGACTAGTCGGCATTCCTCATTTTGATTGGTATGTGAAGGATATAATAGTGCCGAGGGAGGAATTTTTTCGGAAACTCGGTATTGATCCAAAAAAGAAAATGATTCTTTTTGCGGGAATTGGGGATTTTCATGCACCGCATGAAATTGAAGTACTCGAAATAATCGCGCGGAAGCTCCGGGAGGGGATGATTGAAGACGCAAAAGAGGTTGTTCTTGTATTTCGGCCCCATCCCGCTTTTCGTTTTGATGAGAATTCTGTAAAGCGCCTCGGGAATGTGGTTTTTGATAGTGGTATTTCGTCATATAGCGGGAAGGACCGGTCAAGTTGGGAAATGGAGCAAGAACAGGTTGTTCATCTCGCGAATTCCCTTGCACATTGCGATGTGCTTGTGACAACTGCTTCCACTATGACCGTTGACGCCGCTGCGTTCGACAAGCCGATCGTATGCGTTGCGTTTGACGGAAAGTCGCAGGAGCCACATTGGCGCTCCGTAAAGCGTTACTATCATGATTATTCCCACTACATTGCGCTTTCGCGCACGAAAGGATTTGCGATTGCGTATACGCGCGAATCGCTCATTACATATATAAATAATTATTTAGATAATCCGAATCTTGATGCGGAAGGACGAGAACGAATTCGGCAGGAATTTATCTGGAAGCTCGATGGTCATTCAGCGGATCGCGTTGCACACGCCGCTCTCATGTTTTCTCGCAACTAGATGTGGCGCATTAGCGCAATTTTTTAATCAGTCAACTCAAAAACTTTTCAATAGCCGTATACGTTATATTTGTTGCATGAAAGTTAAGAAAGATATTCTCGGTATTATTCCCGCGCGCGGCGGTTCAAAAGCGATCCCGCGCAAGAACATCAAACCGTTTTGCGGAAAGCCACTTCTTGCATGGGCTATTGAGACGCTCAAGAAAAGCGGAATCGTTGATCGCGTTATTGTGAGTACAGATGAGGAAGAAATTGCGGCGGTCGCGCGTATGTACGGAGCAGAGGTTCCGTTTATGCGTCCCGCGGAACTTGCCGAGGATAATACGCCGACTCTGCCGGTTTTGGTGCATGCGCTTTCATGGCTTAAAGAGCGCGAAAACTATGTGCCGGAATATGTCGTGCTTTTCGAACCGACGTCTGCCGCAAAACGGCCCTATCACGTCCGGGAGATCGTTGAGAAGTTGAGGGCGACCGGAGCGGACTCGGTTATCAGCGTTGCAGAGGTACCCGGCGTATTGAATCCGATGTGGCAGGTTACGATGGCTGCACACGATCGCCTCTCCATCTTTGCCGGGGGTCCGTTAAAAAATTTTGTTCCCCGCAGGCAATCGCTTCCCAAAACATATTATCGGAACAGTTCCGTCTATGCGTTTCAGTCGTCGCTCTTGTTTTCTCCGGAGCCGAATATCTACGGCGATGATTCGCGCGGGTGCGTAGTAGATAAGAAATTTGCCTTTGATATCGACGAGCCGTCAGATTGGGAAGCCGCAGAAGAAAAATTTAAAAAAATACTAGAAGAAGAGAAACCCTAGCATTATATGAATCCCTCTATTACTATTTCGGAAAGAAAAATCGGTCTTGATTATCCGCCGTTTGTAATCGCGGAAATCGGCATTAATCACAATGGGAATCTTGCAAAAGCAAAGCGGATGATCCGCGATGCGGCGCGGGCTGGGGCCGAATGTGTGAAATTTCAGGGGCATGTCCTTGAGGATGAAATGCTTGAAGCGGAAGCGCGAAAAACAATTCCGGCAAATTCTAAGGTTTCTATTTGGGAGGTTATGGAGCGCTCGGCGCTTTCGGAAACGCAAGAGCGCGAACTGAAGCGCTACACGGAAAGATTCGGAATGATTTTTCTTTCAACGCCGTTTTCGCGCGCCGCTGCGAATCGACTTCAAAAAATTGGCGTGAAGGCATTTAAAATCGGATCAGGAGAATGCAATAATTATCCCTTGGTGGAGCATGTTGCTCGGTTCGGAAAGCCGATGATTGTTTCAACCGGCATGAACGATATTCCGTCAATCAAAAAAACAGTTGCCATTTTACGCAAGCATAAGGTTCCGTTCGTACTTCTTCACTGTACGAATATGTATCCAACTCCCTGGAACCGCGTGTATCTTCAAGCGGTTGCAAAGTTACGCAAAGCGTTCCCTGATACCGTTGTAGGGCTTTCGAATCACTCAAAAGGCCCGTGGGCGGCCTTGGGCGCGGTTGCACTTGGCGCATCGGTTCTTGAACGGCATTTTACGTCCGACCGTACATGGAAAGGGGAGGACATTCTGGTTTCCATGGATCCGCAAGAATTAAAAATGCTTATTACGGGATCGCGCGCCATCTGGGAGTCGCGCGGAGAGCACAAAGGCCCCCTCAAAGAAGAACAGCCGACGATTGATTTTGCGTTTGCGTCAGTAGTAACTATTGCGCCGGTAAAGAAAGGAGAAAAATTTACCATGGAAAATCTTTGGGTGAAACGGCCGGGAACTGGTCAAATCCGTGCAGAGGGATTTAAACGTATACTCGGGCGGCGGGCTCGGCGAGATATACCGAAGGACACACAGCTTCGATGGAATCACGTGAAGTAACGAAAAAGAAAAAAATTTGTGTTGTCACAACAAGCCGCGCCGATTATGGACGGCTCAAACCCGTTATGGGGGCTGTTCAAAATCATCCAAATTTTGAGCTTCAGGTTATTGTTGGAACCCCGCTCTTTTTCGACCACCTCCTCTGGTATCTTCGCCACGGAGAGCCGGTGTCGTTTTTTCGTTCTCTGCCATGGTATATTCGTGCGCGCACATCAGCGCTTCTGAAGCCTCATCACGAAATTCATCAGATGGAGTATCTTATGCGGGTACTTACAGCTGATGGTTTCCCGATCAGCGCGCGGCTTCCTTTGTTTCTTGAAGGTGGAAATCTTACTACAATGGTCAAATCAGCCGCCTTCGGACTCTTGGGTATTCCGGACATTTTTGAAAGTCTTCGGCCAGACGTTTTGCTTCTTCACGGCGATCGGTTTGAGATACTTCCGGTCGCGATGGCAGCCGCGTTTTTAAATATTCCGATTGCGCATCTCGAGGGCGGAGACGTTTCCGGTACAATCGATAACAGTGTCCGCCACGCGATTACGAAATTGGCTCATATTCATTTTCCGGTGACGCAAAAATCAAAAGAGCGTATTCTTGCAATGGGTGAGGACCCCCGCTCTGTCCACCTCGCCGGTTCCCCTATTATTGATTTTTTGATGGGAATTGATCTGTCGCTTAACGAGCCATTTCGTGATATGCATGGCCCCGGGGTATGGAAAGCGGATAACCTCCGCGGCGTTGATCTCCGCAAACCATTTATTATTGTTTCCCAACATCCGGTAACCACGGAATATCGGTCAAGCTATGAGAATATGGAGAGTATTTTGAAAGCAGTTGATGTATTCGATCTGCCGAAGATTTTTATTGCTCCGAATATTGATGGAGGTCAAGACGGTATTTCTTCGGCAATTCGGGAATATCGTGAACGTCAGCATTCGGCCGCAAAGACAACGGCGGTGTTTTTTCGCGGATTTTCTCCAAAAGATTTTTGTCGAATTCTTAAACATGCCGCGGTTGCGGTTGGAAATTCTTCCAGTTTTCTGCGGGAGGGAGGATATTTCGGCACTCCCGTTGTCCTCGTGGGGAATCGCCAGGATGGACGCGAGCGGGGCGTGAATGTGATTGATGCAGAAGCTCACGCCGACGACATTCGTTCTGTGATTGAGTGGCAATTGGAATATGGCCCGTATCCTTCAACCAATCTTTTCGGAGACGGTACTGCCGCAAAAAAGATAGTCGATGTTCTCAGTCGCATTGATTTCCCTTCGTTTTCCGTTCAGAAACAATTCCATGCATCCTTGTAGAAGAGAAAGGTATGATTGAAGAAGGTATATGAAGGAGACGTTTCGTCTTTTGATTCGGACATATCGCCCCTACCTCCCTCAACTTGTTCTTATGGGATGCGTTGGGCTCGCGGGGAGTATTGCAGCGAGCGTCGGCGTAGGTATGGTGATTCCGCTCCTCTCGTTTGTCATCGGGGGAGAGGGCGGTGGGGAAAACATGATTACCCGCTTTGTGGCGGCGGTTTTTCAGTATCTTCCGTTTCCGTATGATATTCGGTCGCTTGCAGTTTTTATTATCATCTTCTTTGTTTTAAAGGCGGGCTTTCTTTTTTTGTTTAGTTATGTCCGGCTCAGCGTTATGTATCATTACCGTACGCGGGAGATGGGTGATATCTTACGAAAAGTACTTCGCGCGCGATGGCCGGTACTTCTTTTTCAGAAGGCAGGCTACATCCAGACGGCGCTCACCCAAGACGTAGATCGGAGTTCGCAACTTCTCGGTTCTCTCGCATATTTGCCCCTTGCATTTGTGAGCGTGGCGGTATTTTTGTCTGTCGCGTTCACCATCTCTTACCCGATCACAATAATTACTGTCATGGTAGGAGGAATTCTTCTCGCTATACTCGGACCTTTGCTCCGGAAGACAAAGGTGCTCCGAGAGGCGTTTGCGCGTGAAAGTAAGAATCTTTTCCAATATCTCATTGAGCATTTGGGAGGGCTTAAGACCATTAAGGCATTGGCGGTGGAAGATGAGGTACTTCTGCGCGGCGAAGAGCAGTTTAATCAATGGCGCTCGCTTGAGTTGAAAGGGAATATCATTCGGTCGCTCAATAAGCAAGCGATTGAACCGGCGAGTGTTGTCCTTATATCAAGCATTTTTCTTTTCTCATACTATACGACGGAATTTCACTTTGAGTCGTTTGTCGCAATCATCTATCTCGTACAGCAGATATTTTTGCAGATTGAACTTATCCAAGGCGCTCTGCATGATATCAATGAATCGTTACCCCATGTCGTATTCGTGGAGCAGTTTAAGCGTATGTTGTCAGGTTCTCAAGAGGAATTCCGGCAGGGACTTCCGTTTCGCTTTGAGCATGAGGTAATGTTTCGCGGCGTTACGTTCTCTCATACGGGTAAGACGGAGCTCTTCTCTCATTTGTCGTTTTCCGTAAAAAAGGGAGAAATGGTAGGGATTGTAGGAGTTTCAGGCGCCGGGAAGACAACGATTGCGGATCTCCTGATGAGGTTTTTTTCGCCTCAAGGGGGCGGAATCCTTCTTGATGGAAGACCGGCAGAGGAATTTGATCTCCATGAGTGGAGAAAACGCATTAGCTACGTATCGCAGGATATTTTTTTATTAAACGATACTATTGAGCACAACGTAAGATTTTATCGGGGTAATGTATCAGACGAAGACATACGTTTTGCATTGCAGCGTGCCTACATACACGACTTTGTGATGTCCCTTCCCCAAGGAATCCGGACGGTGGTGGGAGAACGGGGGACGATGCTTTCTGGCGGGCAGCGCCAACGGATTGTCCTCGCACGGGCTCTTGCAGAACTCCCCTCCGTCCTTATACTTGACGAGGCGACGAGTGCTTTGGATATTGAGTCCGAAAGGCATATACAGCACGCCATTGAGAATTTGCGGGGGAAAGTCACGATCATTATTATTGCGCACCGTCTTTCAACGGTAATGGGCGCAGATCGAATTTTCGTGCTAGACGAAGGATCGGTGAAAGAGGAGGGGCGGCCGCGCGACCTTCTGGCTGATCCGAAGTCGGTTTTTTCTCGCATGCATTCTATGCACAAGTGATATGGAAAAAAAAAGAAATACGGTAATTTTTCTTACGCTTGCGGCGGGCCAGGAGATCCGTAATATCCTCTACGGTGATTTTTACTCGATTTTGAAGGCGCGCCAAGATGTAACCGCCGTTCTCTTTGTTCCGGACGAAAACGCAAAGAAGTATCAAGAGAAATTCGGGAATGAGCATTGCATTATTGAGTCAATTCCGCCCGACATTGGTGGAGATCGATGGGTAAAACAGATGTATCGGATCGCTTGTTTTGGGTGCGTACCAACCCGTACGATTTCTTCTCGAATCTGGTTCAGCTATCTGAATGGCGGCTCGCTTGTGAATTTTTTGGTTAAGCAGGGATTCTGGGTGTTGGGGCATTTCACGTTTTGGCGCTGGATTATGCGGAATATCGAATATTATATTTTTCGTGACGATGCGGGATGGCATCTATACTTCGAGAAATATCAACCTGACGCCGTGTTTGCGGCCGGGCTTCTCACGGAGAGTGATTTTCTCATGGTGAAATACGCTCATCGCCACGGGATTCCTTCGATCGGCATGATGCGAAGCTGGGATAATTTCACCTCAAAAGGGTTTCTTCGGGTGCATCCCGATGTTCTCTTGGTGCAGAATGATTCCATGGTTGAAGAAGCGGTGCGTTTCAATAGCTACCCACGAGAACACATTCGTGTGGTCGGATTTCCGCAATGGGATCATTATGTTGACCCCGCGTGGCGGATGTCAAAGGAGGAGTTCGGAAAGATGTTTGGGATTGATTCTTCGAAGCGCTGGATCACGTATTTTGGAGGCGGGCTCATGGCGGGACTCTTTAACATTCCGGAAACAGCCGAACACGTCGTGATGCTTGTGAAAGCGATTGGGCGAGGAGAGCTCCCAAATTCGCAGGCGGTCATTCGTCCGCATCCAAGTCCCTATCATGTACGCGCGCTTCGCGAGGAGGCAAAGCAATGTCCGGTTCTTGCGTTCGGGAAGGGATGGGATTTTACCGATGCGGATCTTCGGCTTCTCATGAATTTGGTGCGCTTGAGCGACGTTACGCTTAATATGGGATCCACTGTTGCGCTCGAAGCATCGATTTTTGATAGGCCGATTGTCCTTATAGGATTCAATGGGTATACTCCCGACTCGAGGATTCGATGGAGCCAGCGTTTGTCCGCGGCGCTTGATAATACGGTCCATTATCAGGAACTGGAAGCTACAGGAGGCATGCGGCGCGCTTCCAATGAAAAAGAGCTCATCGAGGTTGTACGTTCGTATCTTGAAAATCCGTCCCGTGATCGCGAGGGGAGGGCGCGTATCGTAAAAAAGCATGTTGGGCCGCTTGACGGGAAAGCAGGCGAGCGCATTTTCCGGATCGTACATGCTGTCGCGTCACATTCAGACCTCCGTAAGATTCCCTACCATGAAATTAAATGAATTCGTACAGAGAATAATCCTCCGCTTTGGGTACGTAGTGTTTCGCGCCCGAGAGGGGTATCACTATGTGCCGACCGTATACGGACGTTCGGCCAAGAAACTTCGCGATATTCGGGCACACAGCGTCTTCTATCGAAGCGCGCGCGAGGTTGTCGAAGCGAAGACCACGGGACATTTTTATGATCGGCTTTATCATTTGTATCAGGCGGTCGAAAATATCACGCGGATTCGCCATGGCGGCGAAAAGATTTTTATCCTCGAGGCGGGAGTACACAAAGGGGGAACGAGCCATTTTCTTGCAGCGCTCTGCCGCCATTATTTTTCCGATGGCGCGGCCATGTATAGTGTCGATACGTTTACCGGGCACGACGCACGGGATTTGCCACACCTTCGAGAAGGGAAACGCCACGTTCCGGGCCTTTTTTCCGATACGAGTTTTGAATCGGTTCGCGCATACCTTTCTTCTTTTCCGTTCGTTGAAGTACTAAAAGGGAGAATTCAAGATATCGCGCCGCGATTTTTCCATACGAAATTTCATCTCGTACATCTTGATATGGATATTGAGGAGCCGACGAAATTCGCTCTCTCTTTTTTCGGAGAACGGATGGCCTCAGGGGGGATTATCATTGTCGACGACTATGGTTTTTATGAAACCTCGCCCGGCGTAGAAAAGACAGTCGAAGAATACTGCGGTTCTCCCGCAGGCAAACGAATACGGCGGTTTAACCTCATGACGGGCCAATGCCTCCTTGTGTTTCCATGACATCACTTTCTTCTCGACAGTTTACCCCGCCACTACAATTTCGACCGCCGCAGTCGGTTCCATCGGATACTGGTGAACATATTGTTTTGGAATCCAACGTTCTCCCGCCGGCTCCATCAGGGCGGCACAAGAACCAGTCGAAATTTAGTGCGGGGTTTACCATTCTTTTTGTCATCCGCTCGTGTGGCGAGTTTAGTGTCTTTCAAAGCGCGATTCGGGCGATGGCAGATCGCGGCAATCGCGTGCATGTTCTTTTCGATCGTGGTCTTTCAAAGAAATATTCTATTGAGGATCTGCGGAAAGGAGAATCCGCCTCATCTGGGATACTATTCGACTGGGCCCGCGATGTATCGCGGCGAGGAACCTTCCTTTTTCATGTGCGGGAGATTTTGAGCTATCGGCGTTACCTCCTCATGCCCGAGCAGGAACAATTCTATGCAGAACGGTGGCGACGGTATCTTCATCCTTTTTTGCAGAAATGCGTTTTGTGGCTGCCGGTCCGTTTTTTGCTTCGTACCGGCGTAGTAGGCGCATGTCTTAGACTCTTTGAGCGTTTCGCATCTGCTCACCCAAACGCGATTCTGCATATACAGGAGATACATCCGGATGTGGTACTCGCTTCTCCCACCAATATGCGGTATTCTTCTGCTGAACTTGAGTATTTGAAGGCGGCGCGAGATATGAAAATTCCAAATGCTATCCCAGTGCTTTCGTGGGATAATCTCACCAATAAAGGAGTTTTCCATATAATTCCCGACCGATTGTTCGTGTGGAACGAAACGCAGCGCGATGAAGCTGTTATGTATCAGGGAATGGCGCGAGAGGATATTCGCGTTACGGGAGCGCCGTATTTCGATGAGTGGTTTGTGCCGCGAAGTCCTTCTCTCGAGCGCAAAAATTTTTGTGCGATGTACAAACTTCGCGCGGAAGATCCGATCCTCCTCTATTTGGGGAGTTCTGTTGCTGCAACGATTGACGAGGCAGGACTTATTGAGTGGATACGGTACGCGCTCGACAATGCTTCCAATCCACACATTCGGAAGACACAGGTTATTATCAGGCCGCATCCAACGCATTTTTCAATGTACGAGCGGGTATCTGGTTTGCGTGATGTACGAGTTATTCCAGCGTTCAATATACTGCCGGTCGCTATAAAGAATCTTCAGCTGTTTTATGATTGTTTGTTTCATTCCTGCGCCGTGGTTGAAGGCGCCAATACAAGTGCAGTCATCGGTGCTATAATCATCGGAAGGCCGGTGATTTCCATTCTTGCAAAACAAAACAGGCAGGAGCATGCGATTCATTTTCAGCAGCTCATGGAGGGCCGCGTTCTTGAATTTGTTCGTTCTCCGGCTGAATTTGTAGATGCCGTGTGTCTGTTGGCGAGCGGAGTCGATCGAACAGAGGGAAATAGGAAGCGCTACGTTCGGCGTTTCATCAGGCCTCGCGGCTTTACGGTTCCCGCTGGCGAGATCCTCTCGCGAGAGATTGAAGAGTTTGCAGCGCATAGCGCACGAATATGAAGGAAGGAGCTATTACAAAGTGCCGCGTATGCGGCTCCCGCGAGTTGAGTGAGGTTGTATCGCTCGGGGAACTCCACATAAACGCGTTTGTTGGGGATCCGTCCCACAAGACAGCATCCTCACCTCTTACGCTGGTTCACTGCGGCGGGTGCGATCTTGTTCAGTTGAAGCACACGGCTGATTTCCGCGTTCTCTATACGGATCTTTCTCTTGCTATTGCAAAGCCGGCATCTGGAGACCTCTTTTTGGATATTGGCGCAAATGACGGGACACTTCTTTCGTTTGTCCCATCGTCCTCTCTCAGGGTCGGCGTGGAACCGGCGCAAAATTTGATTCCTGAATTGAAGCGATACGCCGATGTCATATACGGCGTGGCGTGGGAAGATGTCCATATCCTTCCAGAAAACAGGAAGGCAAAAATCATTACGGCGATTTCCATGTTTTACGACAGTGAAGATCCGAATCGCTTTATGCAAAATGTGAAGAGGCATCTTGCTCCCGATGGCGTCTTTATTGCGCAGATGATGACGTTGCGGCCGATGCTCGAGCATAACGACGTCTCAAATATCTGCCATGAGCATCTCGAATATTATTCGTATCGCGCTTTGAGGCATCTTTTTGAGAGAAACGGACTTGAGATTTTTCGTGTCACGGAAAACAACATCAACGGCGGGAGTTATCGGCTTTTTTCGCGCCATCTTGCGTCGGGAAGTATTCAGTATCCGGAAGACGTCGGGGAAGAAGAATTTATTCGTTTTCGAAACGCGATTGAAAAAAATCGGGATGATACCATTGCGTTTATGCGGAGTGAGATCGCTCGCGGAAAAATTATTTATGGGTACGGCGCAAGCACGAAGGGGAATACGATTCTCCAGTGGTCCAAGATCGATTCTTCATTGCTCGCCGGGATTGCAGAAAAGCATCCGGAAAAGATTGGGAAGTTTACGGTGGGGACGAATATTCCTATTGTATCTGAGGCAATGGCGCGCGCAAAAGCCGACTATTTTTATATTCTTCCGTGGGGATTTACCAATGCGTTTCTCGAAAAGGAGAAAGAATGGAGATTAAAGGGCGGCAAGTTTATTGTAAGTATTCCGGAATTTCGCGTATTGTAAAACCCCTGGGTTTCCTCAGGGGTGATTTCCGGAAAGTGATTGAAGGTACGCGTGTATGAAGTCGACATGATGTGGGACCATCGGAGAGGGAACCTCTGAAAAAAAACGTGCGTGATCATTCGTATGAGGACGTTGGTCAACCGTGCATGCGTACACAAGAGAAATCGGATTGCCATACGGATGATCTTTCCAGAGATACGCAGTGATAAGTCTTGCGGAGATTATTGCGGAAGCGTTTCCGAGTTCTCGTGCGTCTGGTGAGGAAGAATTCCCTGGGAATATCAGGATTGATAACAAGAATCTCTACGGCCGCCCATGGGATGATCTTGTGGATTGCTTCAAACGACTCTTGATTTGGCAAATACCCTTTCTCTCGAGCAACGATGCCGAGAAGTCGTACAAGTTCATCAGCGTCTTTCTTTTCCACTTTCTCCTCCCTACGAGCTTTGATTACAATAATATGAATCTTTATAAAAGTCAATAAGGAACTATTTTGTGAAGATTGGCATTATTCTCAGAAAAATTAAACGAAAAGACGGGATGCAGCAAAAAGCGTTGGGGCTTGCGCATGAATTACAAAGGATGGGACATCAGATTACGGTATATACGTTTGAATACGACCCAGCACTCGCATCACCAGAACTTACACAAGGTCTCAGGATAGTATCGCTACCTCGTGATCATATATCCGTTCAGAAAAGATTTTTGGGGATTCTCCGTCGCCCGAGTTATTTAGTGAGATGGCAGCAAAGAAATGAGCACGCGAGACGGTTGGCATACCTCGTTGATCGCGATACGGAGTTACTCGACGCGCATTCCCATAATACATATCCGGTTTCCGTATATTTTAAAAAGGAGATAAAAGATATCCCCTGTATCTGGGAAATGTCTTCTATGCCTCTTTTCGGCTGGAAGTTTAAATCGGGAAAGGCACATGATCCGCGATTTCGTGTTCCTTTGTTGAAGCGTTTTTTTTATTACTGCACGGACATGATAGAGATAGGGAAATTTATACGGCATAATACGATTGTTGTGTATTCAGAGCGGAATCGTGAAAATGTGAAAAAATTTATCGGGCGGAAATCTATCGTGGTACAATCCGGTATAGACGTAGAACGTTTTCCTTATAAAGAAAGAAAGCCGCTTAGAGACCGGAAAGCACACCTCCTTCTTACGGGAACCCTGTTTACGTATAGGCGTTTTGAAGACGCGATTGAGGCAGTAAAGCTTCTTATCGATAGGGGATATGATATACGAGTGAGTGTGGTAGGCGCGTATGAACATCGGAGAAATTATTACGAAAAATTGAAAAATCTAGCAGAACAGCTCGGTATCGGAGATCGAATCGTATTCTTGGGTTTTGTCCCCGAAGAGGAGCTCGCAAAGACATATCAAAACGGTGACATTGTAGTTACCTCCGCGGTTATGCAAGAGGCGGGTCTTCCATTTACCGTTTCTGAAGCTATGGCATGCGGTACTCCAGCGGTATCCGCAAAAACAAGCGGTCTTGCCGGAATATTAGTGCATAGAGAGACCGCGCTTTTTGCCGAAGATAAATCGCCGAAAGATATTGCGGCATCTATTGAGGCGTTTTTCGATAATCCGGAACTCTATATGAAATTGAGTCGTAATGGACGGGTTTTTGTTGAGAAACATTTGTCTCAAAAAAATTATGCGCATGTCATAGAGGGCATATTTCAAGAGGAGTATAAAAAATATTTAAAAGCATAATGAGGTATCGTATAAAGAATATTCGTCGTTTCCTGTGGCTTTGGAAGGAAACCTTCCGGAGAGCACACAGGACAAAGACGCTCGGTCGGACATCTCTTGAGCGGCTGTTGAATTCTTTCAAGGTGAATATGAAAGAGCAGATGCAAGTGACAGCGATACTTGACTATCCACGTCGTGATATTCGGATGGATGTGGGTACCTATACATTAACAAAGAGATTATCCTATTGTGCCAAAGAACCGGAAACCGTACGTTGGCTGGATACCCATATAGGATCCGGGGATGTATTTTATGATATTGGAGCAAATATCGGTGTTTTTTCTTTGATTGGTTGGGCGGCGTGTAAGGGGAAGTGCAGTATATACGCATTTGAGCCGGGATTCGAAAATTTTTCCGCGTTTTGTAAAAATATCGCAATGAATAGTTGTTCTGATCGAGTGTACCCTTTTCAGATTGCGCTTGCGGAAGAAACTAAAATTCATACATTCCGATATACAGATATCGGAGCTGGTCGCGCAAAGCATTATTTAGACAGTGGGAAGCAAGTTCCTTCGCGGCGTGAAAATTATGAATTTAATCAGTCAGTTCTTGCGTTTCGGCTTGACGATTTTGTTGAACGATTTAATGTACCGCTACCGAATTTGATAAAAATTGATGTGGATGGCGGTGAGCTTGGTATAGTGCGAGGCGCAAGAAAAACGCTAGAGTACGCAGGACTCCGGTCTCTTATAATTGAGATTGATGAGAACATCCCGGGCCATGGGGAGATTTTTGAGCAGTTGGGAAAGAGCGGATTCGCAGTTGTTTCTCGTCCTTCTTACATTCCGGGGAGCGCGGCAAATTTTATTTTTGAAAAAAAGTGACTATGAGCGTTATTTTTCCGTTACATTAATCATGGAAGTTGTAATTGTTGGCGCAGGGGAACACGCCGGCGTCGCAGCGAATATTTTTAGTTATGATAGCGGTGTTCGGGTTTTGGGATTTCTCGACAGAGAATCGAAAAGGGATCCCTATCTGGGAACCGACAAAGATGCAGAAAAATTTATTCGCCAGGGATGCTATTTTTTTGTCGCAATTGGCGATACCGAGATTCGAGAAAAAGTATTCAGGGCGTTAAAAGAGAGAGGGGCAGTATTTACCAATGCTATCCACCCCACCGCACTTATCGATAAAAATGTTCATATAGGTGAAGGTGTTATGATCGGCGCTCGCGCCTTTATTCATACCGGTGCGATAATCGGTGACGGCGTAATCATAAACAGCGGATGTTTGGTGGAACATGACGCTATTATAGAGCCATTTGTACATCTCGCGCCCGGCGTGGTTACTGGCGGTAGCGTTCGAGTGGGAAGGGGTACATTTATTGGTTTAAGGAGTGTTATTAATGATCATATAACGATCGGCGAGCGAACGGTTGTTGGATCAGGGTCGGTGGTCGTCGATGATTTGCCTGCGTATGTTACCGCGGTCGGCCATCCGGCAAAAATCATAAAGCAGAGACGTTAGACAAAACCATAAAATTATGGAGACGAAATCAAAAAAGAAAAAAGCTCTCGTTACTGGCATAACTGGCCAGGATGGATCATATCTCGCCGAATTATTACTAGAAAAAGGATACGAAGTTCATGGTATTGTACGGCGTTCAAGTTCGTTTAATCGAGGTCGTATTGAACATCTCCACAAGACTGTTCCTCATGAGGAGGGCGTTATTCTTCATTACGGCGATCTTACCGATTCGAGCAATCTCGCAAGAATTATAGAAACAGTATGGCCTGATGAAATCTATAATCTCGGCGCGCAAAGCCATGTTCGGGTAAGTTTTGACATACCGGAATACACCACAAATACCATTGCGCTTGGCACTTTGCGCCTTTTGGAGGCAATACGCGATACGAGGATTAAAACGAAATTTTATCAAGCGTCTTCTTCGGAGATGTTCGGTAACGTGCCGTCGCCGCAGAATGAAAATTCTCCCTTTCATCCGGCGAGTCCCTACGGTATCGCAAAGGTCGCCGCTTTTCACTTTGCAAAGAATTATCGCGAATCATATGGTCTTTTTGCTTCAAACGGAATTCTTTTTAATCATGAGTCGCCCAGAAGAGGGGAAACGTTTGTAACACGAAAAATAACGTTAGGAGTTTCAGAAATTCTTGGCGGGAAACGAGATGGTATTCATCTCGGAAATCTTGACGCAAAACGCGACTGGGGCTACGCCCCGGAATATGTCGAAGCCATGTGGCTGATGCTCCAGGCAGAGAAACCCGATGATTATGTAATCGCAACCGGTGAAACCCATACGGTTCGCGAGTTCGTGGAAGAAGTTTTTCGTCTTGCTGGCATTTCTGACTGGCAGAAATATATTGTCATCGATCCTCAGTATTATCGTCCTACAGAGATTGATGTTCTCTGTGGCGACTATTCAAAAGTTAAGCGAGATCTCGGATGGGAACCGAAAATGAAATTTAAAGATATTGCAAGGATCATGCTTAATGCGGATTGTGAGAAAAACGGCGTTTCATTAGCTTAGTTTCATGAGAACAAAAAAAGAAATTATAATTTGTACGAGCGGGGGGTTTGATCCGGTTCACGTTGGTCATATTAGGATGTTCCGGCACGCGAAACGCCTCGGCGACGTTCATATCGTAATTTTGAATAACGATAACTGGCTTATGAAAAAAAGGGGGAAAGTATTCATGCCCGAGAGAGAACGTAAGGAGATATTAGAAACATTGTCTTGTGTCGATCGCGTGATCTTGACCGATCACCCTAAAAATCCGGAGGACATGAGTGTCTGTGATGCGCTTGCTAAAATCCGACCACATATTTTTGCAAATGGCGGCGATAGAACAAAAGAAAATACACCTGAAAAAAGAGTGTGCAAGCGATTGGGGATTAGACCCGTCTATAATGTTGGGGGAGGGAAAATTCGTTCAAGTTCGGAATTGCTAAAAAAATACCATGCGGCATAAAAAAATTGATATGTCGAGTGTTTTTTATCCGGTATCAAAGCCCGATCTTTCCGGTAAAGAATTGTATTATGTCACACAAGCGATAAAAAGCGGCTGGGTTTCCTCCTCTGGCCCCCACATTTCGAGATTTGAAAAGGAGTTTGCTCGGTTTATTGGTGCGAAGTACGCTATCGCCTGCTCCAACGGTACTGCCGCATTGCATCTTTCGCTTTTAGCCCTTGATATTGTACCAGGGGACGAAGTTATTGTACCCTCGTTGACGTTTATTGCTACCGCTAATGCCGTCCGATATGCGGGAGCAAAACCCGTATTTGTCGATGTCGACCCAATCTATTGGCAGATTGATCCCGAAAAAATCGAAAGGGCTATTACGAAGAAAACAAAAGCGATTATCCCGGTACATCTCTATGGGCATCCTGCCCGGATGGACAAGATTATGAGAATTGCTCGCACCCATAAACTTTTTGTCGTAGAGGACGCTGCAGAGGCGATTGGCGCGGAGGTAAATAAAAAGAAAGTCGGTACATGGGGCGATGTAGGAGTTTTTAGTTTTCATGCTGCAAAGGTGATGACAACCGGAGAGGGTGGAATGGTGGTTACGAATGATTCTGGACTCGCACAGAAGGTCAAGGTACTCCACAATCACGGCAGATCAAGGACGGGGCGATATTTTCTACACGATACTCTCGGGTTTAATTATTTGATGACCAATCTTCAGGCAGCGGTCGGATTGGGGCAGCTGGCAAGAGTAGATGCCTTTTTGAAGGCGAAGATCCGTATTGCAGAGTGGTACTCACGCTTTCTTAAAGGAACACGTGGTGTTGTCTTGCCTTCGCAGGCGCCGTGGGCAATGAGTGCTCATTGGCTTTATTCTATTCTTATAGATCCGAAAGCGATTGGAAAAAATAGGGATGCGGTAATAACCGAACTTAGGAAAAAGAAGGTAGAATCGCGGCCTTTTTTTGTCCCTATACACACACAATCTATATATAAAGAATATAATCATATAAAACTGCCGAATACAGAATCTTTGGGAATACATGGATTGAATTTACCATCGTTTGTGACACTTCGTAAAAAGGATGTGAGTGAGATCGTAAAGCGATTGCAACGTGTTCTTGACGCTTGAAATATCATGATATGAAAAAAGCCGTAAAACACAAAATTGGCGTAGGCGGGGTAGTCATTTCTCCCTATGCGAAAAAGTTGGTCAACAGAGTCCTTGATTCCGGCCGTATTTCTTATGGGCCTTTTTTGCAAAAATTCGAAGAAGGATTTGCACGCCTTTGCGATAGGAAATTCGCGATTTCGGCAAATAGCGGAACAAGTGCATTACAAGTCGCACTTCAAGCCATGAAGGAATTGTATGGATGGGAAGATGGGGATGAGGTTTTGATTCCCGCAGTGACATTTGTAGCTACCGCCAATATCGTTATTCACAACGGCATGAAACCGATATTTGTTGACGTCGATCCGAGAACGTATAACATAAACCCTTCACTGGTTACTGCGAAGATATCTAAAAGGACGCGTGCAATTATCCCCGTGCATCTTTTCGGTCTTTCCTCAGACATGGAGGATATTATGTCTCTTGCTCGGAAACATAATCTCAAGGTAATTGAGGATTCCTGCGAAACAGTGGGAGTGACCTATAAAGGTAAACCGGTTGGCTCTCGAGGTGATATATCCTGTTTTTCTACCTATATGGCGCATTTGGTGACTACTGGAGTGGGAGGACTTGTCTTAACAAATGATGCGAAGGTTGCGGTAAAAGTTCGAAGTTTGGTAAATCACGGCCGTGATTCGATCTATTTTTCCATTGATGATGACAAGGGGGTCAGCGGAAAAGCACGACTCGTGATGGCGTCCCGCAGATTTTCTTTTGAGAGTATTGGTCACAGCTTCCGACTTACGGAATTAGAAGGCGCATTAGGAGTTGCACAATTGAAAGAATTGCCTCACAATATTCGTTTTCGTCAGCGGTATGCGTCGTATCTCGTTCGCGCGTTAGCACCCCTGAAAATTTTTTTACAGTTTCCATATATACCCAACCATTCTGATCATGCATTTATGGTTTTTCCGTTAGTGATCAAGGACAAAAGAATTTCTCGTGATGATCTCATTTATTGGTTAGAAAACCGCGGGGTGGAAACGCGTTATATGAGTCCCATGATTAATCAGCCGGTGTATCGGCGTCTCTTCGGAGATCTGGAGCCAAAGTATCCGGTGGCGGCATATATCAACAAAAACGGATTTTATATCGGATGTCACCCGGAAATTGCCAGGGAGGATGGTAATCGTGTAATAAAGGCATTCCATGATTTTTTTCATAAGTATCGGGATAAAAGATGAAGGTTGGTAATAGCTTCAGAAAATTATGAAGAAGCGCTCTCTCGTTAGGATACCAGTAGTGGAGCCTTGGATAGATGCACAAGAAAAGAAATGGCTTGATAAGGTTGTTTCCTCCGGGTGGGTCACTGAGCATGATCTTACTCACGAGTTTGAATCCCTGCTAAAAACATATACAAAAGCTAAATTCGCTCTCGCTGTTACCAACGGTACGGCTGGTCTTTTTGTTGCTTTAAAAGCGATTGGAATTGGACCAGGGGATGAGGTATTGGTTCCTGACTTGACTTTTATAGCGACCGCGAATGCGGTTATTATGGCAGGCGCACGCCCGGTATTGGTGGATGTGGATCTACATACGTTTGGTATTGATATTCGTGCAGCAGAAAGAAAAATAACAAAGAAGACGAAGGCGATTATTCCCGTACATCTATATGGATTTGCTGCGGATATGGATGCGGTTATGAAACTAGCAAAGAAGTATCGTCTTTTTGTTGTGGAGGATGCGGCACAAGGGATGGGCGTTTTTTATAAAAGTAAACACCTCGGTACCCTGGGACATATCGGCATGATCTCTTTTTTCGGCAACAAGACAATGACGTGCGGTGAGGGGGCAATACTTTTAACGAATAAAGAATATTTTCATAGAAAATCGTACCGATTAAAAAATCACGGCAGGGATAATCGAGGAACTTTCATCCATACGGATATAGGATTTAATTTTTCTTTTACGGAAATGCAAGCGGCATTAGGAATTGCTCAGTTTCATAAATTGAGGAGAATCATCGCTCGAAAAAAGCAGATTAGAGATTTGTATGAACATATTCTTAAGGATGTACCCGATTGCAGGTTTTGGAAAACTCCGCCGCACGTTCGTTCGGTATTTTGGTTTACCAATGTGTTGGTTCCTGACGCCGCAGGATTATCTCGTTTTTTAGAAGAGAAGGGAGTACAGTCGCGAAGGTTTTTCTATCCACTCCATAAGCAGCCATGTTATCGTCATTTCCGATTCGGGAAAAAATTTCCCAATGCAGTATACCTATATAAGCACGGTTTATCCCTGCCTTCTTCTGTGACAACACCATTGCATGAAATTAGACGTGTTGCTTTTCTTGTAAAAGAATATTTTTCGTAGGAATTTTAAAAATGAAGATTGCAATTATCGTTCACCGACTTACGTTTAAAGGGGGAACCCAGCGTCAAGCGCTCGAGCTTGCACGAAATCTTCTAAAAAAAGGACACACGGTAAAGTTATATGCATTTGAGGTTGACCGCAAAAATACATATACGGATCTTATTAACGGACTCGATGTTATCACACTTTCGGACTACGATCCTCATCGCGTAGAATCATTTTTGGGGTTCTTCACGCGTCCAAGTTATCTCGCGTGGTGGTTTAAAAGAAATCGAAATGCACGTCGTCTTGCGCATCTCATAGATCCGGATACCGACATTTTGAATCCGCATGCCTTTTATGTGTATGCGGTATCGTATTATTTTAAGAAAGAAATACGAGATATCCCCGCCGTTTGGATGTTGAATACGATGACTTTTCGGACGTGGAAGTTTTGGAGAGCAAAAGAGCTCAATCCAGATTTTTCGGTCTCTTTTTTTAAAAAGCTTTTTTATCGGATCATGGATTGGACGGAATTACGTCTCTTTATTAATCCTCATCGAATTGTAGTGCTGAATAGTATTAATAAGGCACTTGTTCAGAAGTATATGGGGAAGGAGGCGATACAAGTGCGCACGGGCGCCGATTTGAATCGCTTCATGTACCGCGCGAGAGAAGGTCGACGAAACAAAAAAGCAAGGCTTTTCGGGGTGGGAGCATTATTTGAACACAGACGATTTGAAGACGCAATTGAAGCGGTAAAAATTCTTAATGATCGAGGGTATGATGTATCGCTTGATATTGTGGGAGACACCGCCCAGCGCTCGGCATACTATGAGATGTTAAAAAAGCTTGTGAGGAAGTGGGATCTTGGTGCGCGGGTACGCTTTTTGGGCATTATTTCCGAAGAAGAGCTTGTGAGAGTATATCAAGGCCATGATATCGGAGTTTTTCCGAGTATCCTCCATCCGGGTAACCTCGCAACGTTAGAAGCGATGGCATGTGGCGCGCCTGTTATCGTATCGAAAGGCGCATCGCTTCACGAAATGCTGACGGACGGAGAGAATGCTCTTCTGGTGAACGAGAAATCATCCGAGGATATTGCTGAGGCGGTAGAACAACTTATTTCTCACCCGGAGCTTTATCGTACATTGAGCAAGAACGGACGAAGGTTTGTAGAAAACAATATTTCGTGGCAAAAGTATGCCGAAGCAATGGAGTCCATATTTCGCGTAGCGGCCTCGAGAAACGTATGAGGCGTCCTAAGGAGTTATATGGGTAGAAGGATAATTGGTGTATAAAAGGTTTGATGAAAGTATTGGGAGTCATTGGCGCGCGCTCTGGTTCCCGAGGGGTACCAGACAAGAATATCCGGCCGCTTGCCGGGAAGCCTTTATTTGCGTGGATTGCGGATGCGGCAAAGCAGTCCCATTCCGTTACGCGCCTTATCATGTCTACTGATTCACCCCGGTATGCGGATCTTGCAATCGAGCAGGGAATCGAAGTTCCATTTTTACGGCCGAAAGAACTCGCAAAGGATCATACGCCCGATTTTGATTACTTGTATCACGCGGCAACCACGCTTCGCGATCGCGAAGGATGGCAGGCGGACGTGATATTGCGTCTTGCACCGACGACGCCTTTGTGCCGACCGGAACATATTGACGCTTGCGTAGAGCTTTTGAAAAATGACCAGTCAGCAGATTCTTCGCGCACCATTGCCTCTGTTTCAAAGCACCCCTATAAATTATGGCGCGCCTCTACCGATGGTTACCTCGAGCCGTTTTTATCTGAAGAGCATACGGGATTTAAGGATGCTCATAATATGCCGCGCCAGTCGTTTCCAAAAGCTTTTCAGCACGTTGACGTGATTGCGCTCAGATGGCGCACGCTCGTCGAAGAGAAATCAATGGCGGGGAAGCGTGTCCGGTACCATGTGATTCCGAAGCCGTATGCGATTGATATCGATACGCCTCTTGATTTTTTCATCGCGGAGAAACTGATGGAGAAATTGAAAGAAGATCCGGGGGGTTTTATTGTATAAAAAATCTGTATGCCAGGAAGCAATAGAATTTTAGCCATTATCGGAGCGCGATCCGGCTCGAAAGGAATCCCTCATAAAAATATTCGTCCGCTCGGCGGAAAACCGCTCATGAGTTGGATTATTGGTGCTGCGCGGGAATCGAAATACATCAATCGGATTATTGTTTCGACTGATTCAAAAGAATATGCAGAGGTTGCAAATCGTTCCGGAGCCGAAGCGCCATTTCTCCGTCCGGCGGAGATTTCTGGTGACACCTCTCCGGATTTTGAATATGTTATTCATGCAGTGAATTGGCTTGAAGCGAATGAGCGCTATATTCCCAATATCGTCGTTCGCCTTATTCCCACGGTTCCCTTCCAACGTACGGAGGATATCGATGCATCTATCGAGGTTCTTCTGAAGAATCCCCAGCTTGATTCCGTAATGGGTGTGGCAGAGGCGCGTCAACATCCCGGTAAAGCGCTTCGGATTACCGATGCGGATTCTCTTGCGCCATTCCATGACCACTATACGCTCAATACCTACCCCAATGCCCGCCAGAAACATGAGAAAGCATATTTCCGAGGAAATATCATTGTGACGCGAACCTCGGTTCTCAAGGAGAGAAAACTTCTCTACGGAGAACGAAGCGGATACCATATTATTCCTTATCTCTACGCCCTTGATATTGATTCGGAATTGGATTTTGCGATCGCGGAGGCGCTTCTTGAAAAAGGAGTCATTGCGCATGCATAGTTTACATATCGAAACTTTTTTATGAATGCATCACTGCAAGAGCGTGCAAAAAAGATAAAGGCCTTGGTTCTTGATAGCGACGGCGTTATTTTTACCGGCCACGTGATTGAGGGGCCCGAAGGGCCGCTTGCAAAAATCCGCAGCCACGCGGACGGGCAGGGGATATCTCTTCTTCGGGGAATCGGAATTGTGGTTTGCTGTATTACCGGTGAGTCTGGTGTGAATGCTTCATTTCTGGAAAATTTGGTCAAGAAATGGAATAGTTTGTCTTCGGTCGCGTCCGGAACGTGGGAGCCGATAGCGGTTTTTTCCGGGGTAGAGCGTAAAGCAAAAGTAGAAACAGCAAAGACATGGCTTGCTTCACATGGACTTACGTTTGGTGATTGTGCGGCAATGGGTGATGACATGACTGACTACGAGATTCTCAAGGAAGTCGAGCTCGCCGCCGCGCCTCTACAGGCCGAGGACATAATAAAAAAACGCGTGCATTTTGTCGCAAAGCGCCGCGGTGGGGACGGCGCAATTCGTGATCTCGCAAATTTCATCCTGGAAGCACAGGGAAGAGATGTTGCTACGCTTGCGCTTCGATAGGGACATTTAAGACCTTTTGCAAAATAAGTTTTTGTGATAATTTTCACAAATTTCGAGCGAAAAGGGCGAAGAGGAATGTAGGCGTACTTGATATAAGTACGGTAAGTTAATGTAGGCGTACTTGATATAAGTACGGTAAGTTCCGATGAGTCCTTTGCAGCCGAAATTTGGGGAAATGAGCCAGAATGTTATTTTGCAAAAGGTCTTTAGTAAGAAAAAGACCGCTCGCGCTTGCGCGTGGCGGTTTTTGGCTAGAATCCGAAGAGTTCGATTTTTGCTGAAAGGCGTTGTGGGAGGTCATCCATTGAGATGAGTATCGCGCCTCCGATGATGAGAACGCTTGCCCAGAAGCGCTTCTTGAAATCCTGTTCCCGGAAGATGATGTTTCCGAGAACGACTGACATGAGAATGCTGAAGCGTTTGAGCGTCCCCACGTAGGCAACATAGGTATGCGTGTACGCTGGGTTAACGAGAAGAATATGGAGAATCCACGCGATACTTGCGGCTAGGAAGAGGATGATGCCGGGATAGGCGATGAAGTAAGGAACTGCTTTGGCTTTTTGTTCCGGAGTCGCATCTGGCCTGAGGATGTACCAAACCGCATAGGAGGCGGTGAAGATTGCCGTGAAGATTAGTGCGCCGAGCGTAAGTCCTTGGAGGGTTATGCCTCTTCGGGTAAAGAGGCCATCCATGAGAAGTCCGAAGGTCCCGAGCGACGCTGAAAGGAGCGCAAGGCGGACAACGAGCGCCTTTCCCGAGTTGACGGATCGTACTCCGCTTGCCTGCACGCTGCCCGTGGCATTGCGTAGCCAGAGATATTTGAGTTCGCGGATCGGGCCGAGATATTCGTATGTTCCCTGGGGGGTCTTTTGGAACATGAGAATCCATGACCCGGATGCCATGATTATGATGCCCGTAACGCCAAGCGCACTTGGAAATTCGCCAAGGGTAAGCGCGAGAAGCGTGATAAGCCCCGGCGTCATTGCTTGAAGCGGCGCTGTGAGCGACACTTCGCCTGCGTCAAGGGATGCCGCTTTCGCGTTTGCGAATTGGATGCCGACGTTTACGAACGCACCGGCAAGTACTGTCCGGAAAAACCCCGGAAGAAGCTGAGGAAGCGTAAATCCCCAGAGCGCGATATAGACAGCCCCGAAGAGTGCGGTTGTCATCGCATACCAGAGTATGAGGTATTGGAGCACGGAAAGGGTATTCGACTTCATGATCGCCCGTTTGAAAATGCCGATGAACGCCATGGAGACCGTGCCAAGGATGATAAGCCATCCGAAGGAGATCCAGAAATCACCCAAACGGCCGAAGAGTTCCATGATGCCACCTCCAGAGAGTAGTAGGTACTGGGCCTATTTGTGACACGAAATGTAATAGATGTCAATGCTATTATATGAGAAATGCTTGCCCGAATACCTTTTCCGGACTATAATCGTTCTATAAAAAGAGGGTCTCCATGAGAGGAAAACGTATGAATAAGGATTTTATTTCTGATATGTATAATCTCGACGGTGAAGTCGCGATTGTCACCGGCGGTCTCGGAAGGTTGGGAAGTCAGTATATTTCGACTCTTGCGCATGCGGGAGCCGCGGTGGTCAGTTTTGACATTGCGGAAAGAAAAAATCCGACTACCGAAAAATTGGTTTCTAACGGCGCCCGGTTTCTTTCGTTACCTGTTGATATAACAAAAAAAGAAGAGGTGCGTCGTGCGGTAGACGAGGTGGTAAAGAAATTTGGCGTGCCTTCCATCCTTATCAACAATGCGGGCCTTGATTCGCCGCCGGATGCCTCTGTTGCAGCGAACGGCCCGTTTGAAGACGTGCCTGAATCCGCATGGGATGCGTTTCTTGATTCTCATCTGAAAGGTGCATTTTTTGTTTCTCAAGAATTCATTCGAGCATACCGTACAGGAGGAGGACAACAGGGAAGTATTATAAATATTTCTTCCACGTATGGCGTTGTAACCCCCGACCAGTCAATTTACGATTTTCGTCGAAAGGCGGGCGAGGTGTATTTTAAGCCAGTTGGGTATAGCGTTGCAAAATCAGGAATGCTAAATTTTACCCGCTGGCTCGCAGAATATGGGGCTCCGTTTGGGATCCGGGTAAATACCCTTGTTCCCGGAGGGGTATATGCAGATCAAAACGAGGAGTTTGTCCGCGGGTATAATGCCCGTACAATCCTTGGGAGAATGGCTCATGGTGACGAGTATAACGGGGCTGTATTGTTTCTCGCGTCGCACAAAGCATCGTCGTATATGACTGGTTCAACCCTTGTGGTTGACGGCGGGTGGACTGCGCGCTAGAGTCCCTCTTATGGCTTACCCGAAGAAGATTTTTCACTGGATAGACGGGAAGGAGGTTCGTCCGGCATCGAACAAATTCTTTCCGAAAGTAAATCCTGCGACAGGAGAGGTTTTTGTTTTGGTCGCGAAAGGGGATAGGCGGGATGTTGAAAAAGTTTTGAGATCAGCTGAAAAAGGATTTGAGGCATGGTCGGAGATTTCTGTTGTGAAGCGTGCGGAGATCCTTCGCGGCGCTGTGTTCCTCATGCAGGCGCGAAAAGAAGAACTTGCCGAGATCGTCGCGCGCGAATCCGGAAAATCAAAAAAATCAGCCCTTGGGGAGGTTGACGCCGCGATTGAATGCGGATTTTTCTTTGCTGGCGAGGGAAGGCGATTTTTCGGCGAGGTACTTCCAACCGCAGTTCCGAATCGAAGCGTAAAAATGGTTCGCGAGCCCGTCGGTATAGGAGCACTCATTACACCATTCAATAATCCTGCGGCAGGAGTTGCATGGAAGATTTTTCCCGCGCTACTCTGCGGAAACGCCGTTATTGTGAAGTCGCATGAATATACGCCGTATGTCGCGGTATGGTACGCGAAAGTTTTCAAGGAGGCGGGCGTTCCGGCTGGCGTTATCTCCGTTCTTCAGGGAACGGGGCCGGAGATCGGCGCGCCATTGGTCGCGGATCCGAGAATCGAATTTGTGAGCTTAACCGGCTCTGCCGCGACCGGACAGAAAATCCTCAAAGCGACCGCGCCTCGCCTTGCCAAGGTCTCTATTGAAGCGGGAGGGAAAAATCCTTTTGTGGTGTGTGATGATGCGGATTTGGAAAAAGCAGCGGCAGTTGCGGTCGCCGCAGCATTTGTTGATGCAGGCCAGCGGTGCGCCGCGGCATCGCGCATTATCGTATTCGACAAAGTATATGAGAAATTCAAGAAGCTCTTTCTACAAAAGGTGAATGCGCTCAAAATCGGCACCGCGGATACCGACGACTACGGCGCAATTATTTCAGAGAAACGAATGAAAGAAATTTTGAATGCCGTTCGCGGCGCGCAAAAGCGGCGAGGAGTTCTTCTTGCGGGCGGCGTGCGCCTTGCGGACGACATGCATAAAAAAGGGTTTTTCATTTCTCCGACGGTATTTGAGCGTGTATCGCCGAAAGACGAGATTTCCTTGGATGAGCTCTTCGGCCCTGTCGTTATTTTATATCGCGTGAGAAATCTTGAAGAAGCGATCCAGCTCGCCAATGATTCGAAATTCAAACTCTCCGGCGCGATCCATACCGCATCAATTCACCGTGCAGAGGAATTTGTACGCCGCTGCCGCGCAGGCGTTGTTCGCGTAAACGGCCCGACGCACGGCTCCGAGCCGCATATGCCCTTTGGCGGCATCGGTCTTTCGGGCAACGGATGGAGAGAACCCGGAACCAAAGCGCTTGAATTTTATTCCGAGTGGAAGCAGGTGAGCGTGGATTACGATTCGGAAAAAATATAACGACGCTTGACAGAGATTATTTTCCGCGGTACGAATCGTAAGGAGATCTTTTTAGGAGGAAGCGATGGCGGTGATGAGGCGGCTCGAAGTCCTTGAAATCATGCGCGCGCACGGGCTTGTTCCGACGGTGAATGCCGGGAGTGTTTCTGATTACCTCCGAGTGGGCGAGGCGCTTCTTGAAGGCGGAATCCCGTTCATGGAGATTCTTCTCCGTCCGTACAAAAACACGCCCCCGCGCGTGAACACCGATGCGATCTATGAAGCGCGCAGGCATTTCGGAGACGCACTCATCGTTGGAGCGGGCACGGTTCAGACCTCTGAACGGGCGCAGGGCGCGATTGACGCGGGTGCGGAATTCCTCGTGAGCAATCTCACGGATGAGGGAGTTATCAAGATTGCGAATCTCTGCGGTGTTCTCGTAGTCCCCGGTGCTCGCGACGATAGCCAGGTACGAATTGCGATGAGCCTCGGCGTCATGATGGTGAAGCTTTTCATGCCCATGCCCTCGCTGGGCATCAAAGCAAACCTCAAGTTCTTGAGCGAGTTTCGCGGGATATTCCCGAGGATGGAATTCATCGTGACGGGCGGCGTGGACATTGATGTTATTGGCGCGTTTCTCCGCGCGGGGTATCTCTTTGTTGTGCCGAGTCTCGGCATCTCTGATGCGGTGAAGTCAAGCGACTGGGCGAGCGTCACGCAAAACGCAAAGCTCGCGGTTTGTGAGGTAGTCGAAGCCCGCACGCAATAGACAAGTTTTGATTTCCGGCGCGTACGCACCGGATTTTTCTTGACTTTTTTTGGAAAATTTGTATACTATATTCTGCTGGAATCCTCCAGTGTAGCTCCAAACTCGAACGACAAGGAGAAGAGGGATGGAAAAGAAGGCGGCGGTGTGCTTCGGAGATCTAGGTACGGTGGAGTGCATCGGGGAGCCCGTGAGTCAGCTCATCAGCGAGGGACTATTGATCGAGGTCTTCCTCGATCCCAAGGGCGCCGGGAAGAAGCACCTCACTCGCCTCGGGATCCCGTTCATCGAGGCCACGGAGATCGATGTGAGCCGCTACGCCCTTGTCATCTCCGGCACGAACGGCAAGGCGCAGACCCTCTGGAAGAATGCGTCTGCCGCGGCGCTCAAGGCCGGGAAGCCGGTCATCTGGTGCGGGGACTTCTACATGTCGGGGTGTGAGGCCGCGGTACGAGATCTCGTGCCAACCTGGCTCACAACGCTCGACGAGTCCGGCCGCAAGCTCGCGCTCCGCGCGCGGCCAGATCTTGGTCCTGACAGCGTGGTCGCGCTCGGCAATGCGTCATACGACGACATCGCAGAGTATGGCAAGAATCGTGTCGCCATCTGCGCCCAGATGCGAAGCCGCCTCAACCTTCCGTCGGATGCGAGGATCGTGTACTTCGCGGCCTCTTCCTCGAACCAGTTCGACAAGACAGAGATGGAGGCGACTATCGATGCGCTCGTGGGATCTGTCAAGCATCTCTTTCCTCCTGCATACATTCTTGGCTCGTTTCACCCGGCGGATCCGGAGAAGGACGAGCTTGAGGGTATGATGCGGGATCTTCTCGACCGTGCGGACATCGGCCACACCATCGGTGAGCGCGTCATGTCGGGCGTCCCGGACTTCGTGGGCGCAGACGTCGCGGTGGTCCAGTACTCGACAGAGGGAGTGAAGTCCTCCCTCATCATTCCTACGGCGTTCGTGCTCTTGCCCTCGATGCGCTACTATCAGCGGACGCGCGGTGGCAGATGGCCATTCTTTCCGCAGATCGCGGTTGGCGCGGCCGAGGCAGTGTGGCACGTGGATGCATTCGACTCGACTCTCGAGCGTATGTTCGAGGGCGAGGACGGCTACTTCACGGCTATGGGCGAGGCCTGCGCCGAGCACTTCAGCGGCCTCATGGATGGTTGCTCGACCAATCGTCTTAAGATGTTCCTCAAGGCGCAAATCAAGGCCTACACCAAGTAGGCAAGGAGGGTTTCGTCACAAGACCGAGGGGTTCTCGCGTATGCGGGACCCCTCATTTTTTTGAAACTATAAAAGCAATAAATTCGTTCTAAATATACAATGGCAAACTTGCTTTTCCGCGTTTCGATGCATGAAATTGACCGTGTACGGAATTCCGTTTCTGATACATTTTTGCGCGCGGAAGTTCTTGTTCATATCTTTCGCGATAATCCGATTGGTGCATTTTAAGAAACCCTTTTTATCCTCTTCTTGTTCTAATAAATACGTATGAGCGAACTCACATCAGCCGCATTATCCGAAAAAACGTTATACTACGTTCCTCTTTCTGAAATTCAAAGGATCCGGAAAAGCATTTCGGACCCTTTTTTGCTTGCCTGGGTTCTTTCGGACGTATTCCGGATAAACGCGCTCTACATGATCCGAAGCACGAATTCGGGTCATATCGGGTCAAGCTTCAGCTCGATCGATATTGCCACCTGGCTTTGGACGCAAGAATTGCGGAACCCTAATGAAAGCGGAAAGGACCCGAGCGATATCTATTTTTCTTCAAAGGGGCACGACGTTCCAGCGCTCTATTCAATTTTAATAGGTCTTGAAAAGCTTGATTTTGAGATGATTCACAAACTTCGCCGTTTGGGCGGCCTTCCCGGGCATCCGGATACGGGGACGCCGTATATCGCGGCAAACACCGGTTCCTTGGGCATGGGGATTTCAAAGGCTCGCGGAATGGCAAAGGCAAAACGTCTTCAGGGGAAATCAGGTCGCGTCTATGTTCTCACGGGAGATGGTGAGCTACAAGAGGGACAGATTTGGGAATCGCTCCAGCCGACGGTAAACGGAAAATATTCCGAAATTACTGCGATCGTTGATCATAACAAGATTCAGTCTGACAGTTGGGTAAGTGATTTAAATGACGTTAGTGCCATTGAGCAGAGATTTCGCGATTTTGGTTGGGAGGTTTTGCGTTGCGACGGGCACGATTTTTATGCATTGAAAAAAGCTTTTGATCGAGCAAAGACCGTGGGTGACCGCCCCCAGATGCTTATTGCAGATACGATCAAGGGGAAGGGGGTTTCTTTCATGGAGCGCATGGATGCGGACGGAACATATAAATTCCATTCCGGCGCGCCGGCGTACGAGCAGTATGTCGCTGCGTTCGAGGAAATACGGGATCGGGCGAATTCCAATTTGAAAAGCACGGGCCTTGATGTGCTTCAGTTCGAATCGGCGATGATGCCAGCAACGACTATGCCCGGAACGGTGGAACGTCTGATTCCGGCATATGGTGACGAGCTTCTTAAAATCGGCCGTGAACGGAAAGACGTGGTAGTGCTCGATGCGGATTTGATTCCGGATACCGGCGTTCTCGCGTTTAAAAATGAATTCCCAGACCGTTTTGTAGAATGCGGCATTGCAGAGCAGGATATGGTTTCAATGGCGGGCGGCATTGCGCTCCAAGGGATGCTTCCCATTGCGCATTCGTTTGCCGCTTTTGTTTCAACGCGGCCAAATGAGCATATATACAATAATGCGACTGAGAAAAAAAGAATTATTTATGTAGGGACGCTTGCCGGGCTTCTTCCAGGAATGCCGGGGCATTCCCATCAGTCCGTCCGGGATATATCCGCGCTCGGCGGAATACCTGGTCTTGTCGCGATTGAGCCCGCAAATGAGCGTGAAGCGCGTATGGCAATCCGCTGGGCTGTTGAAAAAAATCCGGAATCAACCTATATCCGGTTTGTGAGCGTTGCGAGTGAGGCGCCGTACCGCCTACCAGAAAAGTATGAGCTTGAGATTGGGAAGGGGGCGTTATTGGTTCAAGGAACCGATGTCCTCATTATGGCCTATGGCCCGGTGATGATGACCGAAGCCGTAAAAGCCGTTGAGCTTCTTCGGGGGAAAGGGATTTCTACGGCGGTTATGAATTTTCCATGGCTGAATCGGGTAGACAGCGCATGGTTGTCAAAGGCGCTTAACGGGTATCCACTGGTCGTTACCATTGATGATCACTATGTGTCGCTTGGCCAAGGCATGCAGATTCGGAGCGCGCTTGCCCCGCACATGAAGGGACAGCGCATTCTTTCGCTTGGCGTCGAGGAGATTCCCGCCTGCGGACACAACAGCGAAGTATTACAATATCACAAACTCGATTTCGAATCTATTGCAGAGCGAATCGAAAAAGAAACATAAAGGGTTTTACTATACCTACATGAATACGCCTTCACCAGTCGTAACCATTTTCAACAAAAAGATAGGTCCCGGACATCCCGTGTTTATCGTTGCAGAAATCGGAAATAACCATAACGGGAATATCAATTTGGCCCGCCGTTCGATTGAGGCCGCGGCGCACGCCGGAGCAGACGCCGTAAAGTTTCAGAAGCGGACCGTACGGGACGTTTTTGCGCGAGAGCTTCTTGAAAAAAATCAGGCGCATTCACGCTCGTTCGGGAAGACCTACGAGGAGTATCGACTTACCCAGGAGTTGAAGGATGAGGAGATTGCGGGTCTCAAAGAGTATGCTCATTCTTTGGGTGTTGCGTTTTTCGTGACTCCGTTTGATTTGAAAAGCGCCGAGATCCTTGCAAGCATCGGCATGGATTGCTGGAAGATCGCGTCGTTTGATCTTCGCACAAAACCGCTTCTCGAATTCGTTGCAAGAAACCCCGAGCCCTTATTTTTGTCGACGGGTACCGCCACCCTGGATGAGATCGACGACGCGGTGAATACCGTCCTCGAGCATAATAGGAATCTTATCATCAAGCAGTGCGTTTCAATCTACCCGACGCCGGATGAGAATTTGAATATCGGCGCGATAAAGACGCTCAAAGAGCGTTATCAGCCGATCCCCGTGGGATATTCCGGGCATGAGCTTGGATTTATTCCAACCATAGCGGCAGTTGCGCTCGGTGTGGTGTCTGTTGAGCGGCATTTCACGCTTGATAAGACGCTTCCCGGTCCGGATCACTCGACGGTAAGTTTGGATCCGTTTGAATTCACCATGATGTGTTCGCAGATCCGGCGCATTGAGAAGGCGGTCGCCGATACCGAAGTTCGCTGTGACGAAAAGGAGATCGGCATGCTCAATAAGCACGGGAAAAGCGTTGTTTCTCGCGGCGCGATTCGCGCGGGAACTGTTATTACTGCGGACGTGCTTACGATAAAGAGTCCGGGCTACGGCATAAAACCCGCGCATATGCACACGGTCATCGGGAAAACAGCGAAGGTTGATATTCCGGAAGACACGGTTATTGTAGAAAATTTTATCGTATGATCGCGGGCGCATGATGAGGAATATTCCTCGTGCCGTTTGGATAATCATTGGCATCGCATTTTTCGTGCGGCTTGCGCTCTTTGGTTCGGCGGTGTGGTTCTTGGGAGAAGAGTCGCTCTTGGTTTCTGACGCTCCGCGGTTTTATAAAATCGCGGACGCCCTTGTCGCGGGTCATGGATTTACCCTTGGCGAGCCGCCCTTCGAGCCCTCGGCGTTTTTCCCGCCGCTTTTTTTATCTTTCCTTGCGGGGTCTCTTTGGGCGTCGGGGTCTTTTGTTCCCGCAGTTCTTGTTCACGTGATACTCGGTTCACTTCTTCCTCTCGTCGTATGGGGGATCGCGGGGCGCTTCACCGAGGACCGGCGTGTCCGCACAATCGCAGCGGCGCTGGCCGCATTTGAGCCGCAGATGATTTTATGGAGTATTGTGCCGACAACGGAGATGCTTGCGGGCTTCACTATGGCGGCGTCGCTCTATTTTTTCCTTCGGCTTCGCGAAAGCGGCGCGTCGCGCGATGCTATTTTTTCCGCCGTTTTTCTCGGTTTTTCGACGCTCACGCGTCCGCACGGGCAATTTGTGTTTCTTATTTTTGTAGCGATCCTTTTTTGCTCCGTTCTTTTGTCATGGAAAAGACCGGAAGCGGGTTTATGGGCGATGGGTGCTGTGCGGAAGCGCATGCTGCCGGTCTTTCTCTTCGCGGTTTCGTTTTTTCTCATCCTCTCGCCGTGGCTTATCAGGAACTATTATTACTTCGGGACCGTTAGCGTTGCGACAACTGGTTTGCGCAATGTCTATTCGGATTTCGCGGTCTCGGTCATAACCGTGGCGACCGGCACGGAGTTTGGTGACGTTCGTCAGGAGCTTCTTGGCGGCATTGCCGAGCGCTACGGCGTAAGTGTCAAGGAGGTTCGGGAGGACCCGCGGTGGGGAAGCGTTCTCGCGCAAGAGGGATTTCGCATTATTCGGGAGCATCCGAAAGAAGCAACGGTGGTCCTTGTTGTTGCAGGACAGGCATTCTTTACCCAAGACCTCTATACGTCGTATTTGGGCCACTTCCGTGTGATCCCCGATCGTAATCTCACGTTTAATCCGCTTGTTACCATATTCACGAAAGGATTTGGTGAGTTTTATCGCATGGCGCGCGAGCATCTCGGGCCATATTTTGCGATTCCTATCGTTGGCCGCATGTTTTGGCTCGCCGTATTTTTCGCATGGATCGGCGGCGCGGCGGTTGCGGTTTTGCGTGGCGGGAAGGAGCGCGCCGCAGCGCTCGTCTTCGTCGTGCTCATCGGCTATTATGCTACAACAAGCATGGTTGGCGCGTTTTCTGACCAGGGACGGCTGCGCTACCCGGTCAATTCCCTCATGTTTATCCTTTCTTCCTTTTCATGCGTTATAGGGTATGATTGGATAAAACGGCGAAGAGCGCGTGTAATCAAGGGTCTTTCTGTGTGAAGTATAAAATTCATCCCAATGTTTCTGTAGGCGATGGGTCCACCATAGAGGAGTGGGTCTCTTTGGGTATTCCGCCGCGCGGGGCGCGGTCCGGGGAGCTCCCGCTTTCCATCGGAAAAGGCGCTGTGTTGCGCCACGGGACCGCGGTATATGCCGGAGGGACGATTGGCGATTCGTTCTCCACCGGACACCACGCCGTTATTCGCGAGCGTGTGTCAGTCGGGCGGAACGTCTCGATCGGCTCTGGTTCCGAGATTTCTCCTTTTGCAACGATCGGATCGAACGTCCGTATTCATTCGCGCTGTTTTATTGCGGAGCATACCGTGATCGAAGATGACGTGAAAATAGCGCCTGGCGTTGTCATGGCTGATCTCAAATACACGTTTCTTCCGGAAAAAAGAAAAGTCCGCGCAGGGCCAGTGATACGAAGGGGCGCCTATATAGGCGTGGGTGCAATAATACTTCCCGGTGTCGTCATAGGGGAAGGGAGTTTGGTCGGAGCGGCGGCGGTCGTCACAAAAGACGTGCCCTCGGGCGTTATCGTCATCGGGAATCCCGCGCGGTTCTATATGACGGTGGAAGAACGCCTTTCGTCCATCGGCGACAAAGACGAGAGCGAGTAACCATGAAAGACATTCCGCTTCTTAACCTTACGCGCATCCATGAATCGATGCGCCGCGAACTCGACGAGGCGATCGACCGAGTTCTTCGGAAATCCTCTTTTATCCTCGGTGAGGAAGTTGAGGCGTTTGAGCGGGAGTTTGCCTCATGGGTCGGGAAAAAATTCGCGGTAGGCGTCGGAAACGGCACGGACGCGATTACCCTTTCGCTCCTTGCGCTCGGCATCGGCGCGGGCGACGAGGTCGCGACGACTTCGCTTTCCGCCTTCCCGACCGCGGAAGCCATCTTGCGCGCGGGCGCGCGACCGGTGTACGTAGATATTGACCCTGCCACGTTCAATATTGATCCGGAAAAAATCGAGCGAGCGATTACGCCAAAAACAAAGGCGATCGTGCCCGTCCACCTCTACGGATTGGCCGCCGACATGGGGCGCATCACCCAAATCGCAAGGTCAAGAAATATTCCCATCCTTGAGGATTGCGCGCAGGCGCACGGAGGGACGTTTCAAGGGAAAAAAGTCGGCACGTTTGGCGCCGCTTCCGCGTTCAGCTTTTTTCCGTCAAAAAATCTCGGCGCTATGGGAGACGGCGGGGCAGTAGTGACCGACGATGAGGCAATCGCAAAACGCGTGAGAGCGCTCCGCGCGCACGGTGAAGAAGGGGGCCGGTTTAGCCACAAATACGTCGGGGCGAATTCACGCCTTGACGGCCTCCAGGCCGCGATCCTTCGCGTAAAGCTCGCGCATCTTGACGAACATAATCGCGAGCGTCGGGCAATCGCGTCATTTTACCGTGAGCATCTTGATGGAGCATCCGTGATTCTTCCCTCGCCTCCGCCGGGATACCCGGCGGAGCACGTCTATCATCTCTACGTCGTCCGGGTAAAAGATGCGTCGCAGCGCGAAGGGTTTCGAGCATTTCTCGAAGAACGAGGAGTGAAAACAAACGTGCATTATCCGATTCCTCTCCACAAGCAACCGGCGTATCCCGTTTCCGCATCGTTGCCGAATGTGGAACGGGTTGTCGGGGAAATTGTTTCGATTCCGCTTTTCCCAACTATGGAGAAAAAGGAAATGGAATATGTACGGGATGTCATACTATCATGGAGGAGGTAGAAAAAAAGCGCGTAAAGATTGGTCTTGTGGGCTGCGGCCGGTGGGGACAAAACCACGCAAAAACCATTGGACGCCTCGCGTGTGAGTTTGTCGGCATTGCGGATCCCGATCCGGCAAAGGCGGATTTTGCAAAGGGCCTCGGTGTTTCGTATTACTCCGATTATCGGGAACTTCTTCCGCGTGTTGACGCACTTCTGGTCGCAGCACCCACGGCTCTTCATTTCGACATAGTGCAGTCGGCGCTCGCGGAAGGGAAACACGTCCTCGTGGAAAAGCCGATGACGCTTTCTACGCGGCAAAGCGCAGAACTTGTGCGGCTCGCTCATGAAAAAGCGCTTGTTCTTTCCGTCGGATATCTCTATCGTTTTCATCCGGTTGTGCGCGCGCTCAAGGAGAAACTCGCCGCCGGACAAAAGATTCATTATATCACCGGCCGTTGCATCGGCGGCAAGAATCGGCTCTGGGCGGATTCCGGCGCTATTTTCAATTTCGGAATCCACTTCTTCGACATTTTAAACTTTATCCTTGATCGCCGACCGGCGAGCGTATTCGCAGAGCGGCAGAACCTTTTGGATCCCGAGCGAGAGGATTCGGCGATGGTGAACCTCATCTATCCGGATTTTTTTGCGTCGCTCGAACTTTCCTGCGTGCATCCGGAAAAAGCGCGGGATTTTTGGGTGATTACGGATCGGGAAAAAATATATGCCGATTTGGAAAAGCAGGAAATGCGCGTATATGATTTTTCCATTGACGCCGCGGGGAATGCGTCCGGCTCTTTAGAACCCCGTGTTCCGCCGATCGAAAAAGGTGATCCCTTGGCGGACGAGTTTTCGTATTTCTTTCGCTCTCTGGCGGATCATGACCCCGTCTCGTATGACGCAAAGAAAAATATCGGGAGAGAAGATCTGGCGACCGTACACATATGCGAAGCCGCGCTCCGGTCTGCTGTTCTGGGGAGGAAGCTCGCCATAGAATACATCTCGTAAATACTCGGTATCAAAAAACCCTTGCCTCTAGGGCAAGGGAGCGATTCCTATTGCGTCTTCGAATGCCGCTTCGTCGATGCGGGAGATTGCCCAGCGTTCGTTCTCGCGGATTGCGACCGGTATACGGTGGTATCCCCAGCCGCTTTCATAGATTTTCGACGCGAGCGAAAAGAGCTTTTCTTCTTTCTCCGGCGTCGTCTCCCATGCGCCATAGGGCCATGCAAACGAGCGCGGAGGAGATGCGACGGCGGAGATCTCTTGATGCGAGGCCGCAATCTCCTTTTTTGCGTCTTTGAGAGAAAGCTCATTTATAAAGAGGTGGTGCACGGAATGAGATCCGATTTCCATGTCGAGTGCTTCTACGCCCCGGATCTCCTTCTTGGTAAGGTAGAACGTACGCACAAGTTTCTGCTCGTTGAGACCGAGTACCCGCGCAATACGGGTAAAGAGTTCGTTTCCCGCCGGATGGTCGCCGAGGAATTCTTCCACCAGATGGCGCAACCGCATCCGACTGTCTTTTATTTTCTGTACCGAGAGATGCGGGGCGATCTGCGAAAGAACTATGCGGAATCGATGGGATACCGGTATGATACCGCGAATGGTCGAAGAGATGATGAAAAACGTTGCTCGCACTCCGAGGCCGTGGAGAATTTGCGCTGCCGCGAGATTGTCGCGGTATCCGTCGTCGAACGAGATTGTCGCGTATCGTTTGGCGGGGTCGAGTTCGCCTTGGTCGCGCTTCGAGACAAATTCGGCGCATGAAAGAATCGTCCAATCATTCTCGAGGAGATGTCCGACGATTGTTTTCAAGCGTTCCGGCGTTGTCCACGGATCGCCGAACCCCTCGTCTTCGCGCTCTCGAATGCTGTGGAAGACGATATGCACGACGTCTCTTTGCATCAGTTTCTCCGAAAGGATCATTGCGGTATTATCTGATGTCTCCGCACGAAAGTCAATAGAGATCGAAAAGGATTACGGTGTGCACTATTTCTTTTTTTCCTTTATCCCTGCAATCATCTCGGCAATAAAGCCGAACATGAAAAATTGGATGCCCGAGATTACGGAGAGGACCACGAAGAAGAGAAGCGGGATATGGGCTCCGATGGAGCCCTGTGCGATCTTGAGATAGATAAGGTATGATCCGCCGGCAAAACCCGCGAAAAGCGAGATGCCGCCGAGCGACCCGAAGACAAACATGGGTTTCCGGGAAAACGAGAGCAAAAGCCGGATCGAAATGATATCCAAAAGAGCACCGAACGCGCGGCCAAATCCCGTTTTTCCGAATTTTGACTTTCCGAATTTTCGCGGGTAGACCGTTGTCGGCACTTCAAGAATTTTAAATCCTTTTTCCGCGGCAAGGATCAAAAAAAAGCGGTGCCAGTCCGAGCGAAGCGGTCCAAGCTCATCGAGGATGTCGCGCCTAAATCCCTTGATCCACCCAAGATCCCGAAACGATACGCCAAAAAGAATCCGCGAGACCGCGTTGAATATCCTCGAAGAGATGATTTTTACCGTTTCTTCCACGCGGTTTTGCCGGAATCCCGCCGCGATGTCGTACCCTTGTTCGAGCGGTTCTAAAAGCTTTGGAATATCTTCTCCCGGGTCCGATTGAAGATCAGAAGGGAGAAAGATGATGTACGTTCCTTGCGCCACGTCGTATCCCTGCTGGATCGAACCGGTGATTCCCATGCGGACGCGGTTTTCGATGATCTGCATGTTCGGTGTTCGCGCCTTCAGTTCGTGAAGCAGCGTTCGCGTCCGGTCGTTCGAGGCGTCATCCACCATGATGATTTCGCCTTCAATCGAATTTTTCCTGAATGTTTCAAGGACCTTCTCTACAAAAGGTCTTATATTATCTTCTTCGTTATGCGCCGGCGCGATAAGCGAAAGTTTGACTGGTTTCATATATATAGAGTATAACACGTAGAGAAAAAAGCGGGTTTCCCCGCTATTTCGGATCGAGCATTTGTTCTATTTTTTCTATGTTTGTGATGATTCCTGATCCGCTCGTGGAGGCGCCTCGTCCCATCGCTTCTTGTTCATATCGTTTCCACTCGGCCAGATAGTTGATTAGTGCGCGTTCGGTGTCGTCATCCATAACATCCCTCCATCGGTTGCTGCCTTAACAGTATCAGTCCCAGAATTTATCGTCAACCCCCTATTGAAGTGTTGCGGGGAAGCGAGTATACTGGAGCAAGTGTTTTTTGATATGGCGCGCATCCTCGAAATATTGAAGCGAATACCTCTTATCGGTTTTTTTGCGGAAAAAAGCTTTATTCATTACGCATGGATGGGCAGTTTTTTTTCGCTTCTCAATATCATTCTTTTGTGGCTCTTGATTGATTTTTTTCTGATTCCAACGCTTATTTCGAGCACTATTGTCGTCGGCGGGACGTTTTTGCTCCGCTATGCCTTTTTTCGATGGTTTAAAATAATGTAGCGCTTTATTCTATACGCCGCGAACATGAGAAAAAGTGCGTTTGAACAATTTTCCCTCTGGATTGTAAAAATCGGGCTTTGGACAATTCCGTTCTTGCCCCTCTACGTCTCATCATCCATGCTCTTCCCGTTCATCACCGGGAAGAATTTCGCGTTTCGGATTATCATTGAAATCATTTTTGCGTTCTGGGTGGGACTCGCTGTTTTAAAGGAAGAATATCGTCCGCGCCTAACGCCTCTTTTTAAGGTTGCGACGGCACTCATTGTTGTGCTCTTCCTTGCGGATTTTTTCAGTCCGAATCCGTACCGCGCGTTTTTCTCGAACTACGAGCGCATGGAAGGGTTCCTGATGCTTTTCCATCTCTATCTTTATTTTGTCATGCTTGCATCGGTATTCTCGAAGCGCGAATGGATGGTATTTTTTCACATGACGATTTTCGCGAGCATCGCGGTCTCGTACGTGGCTCTGCTTCAAAAAATGGGATACCGCGTTTCGCTGCAGGGAGGTTTCCGGGTTGATTCGACAATCGGAAACCCCACATACTTGGCCGCGTACCTTCTTTTTCACGTATGGCTCCTTGCTCTTTTCTTATATCAGTGGTGGGGTAAGTGGTGGCGAACCGCGTTCTACGCGGCGATAATGGTTTTTGAGCTTGCGATTATCTATTTTACGGCGACACGCGGTGTGACCCTCGCGTTGGCACTTATCCTTATTCCGTTTGTCGGTGCCGTTGTGTGGTTTTGGCCGCGGATAGCCGCAGAAGTTCAATTCTTTGGGAATAGAAAAGGGAGAAACGACTTGGAGAACCAATCCGGGATGGGTCCTTATTCCGGCTGGTCGCTCGGTCGGAAATGCGCGCTGGCTTTTTTCATTGTGAGTATTGCGCTTCCGTTCTTTTTCTGGAGTATACGGGATTCGGAGTTTGTGCTATCTCGCCCGGCGCTCAATCGCATCACGAAATATTCGCTCCAGGAGACCACGATTAAGTCGCGATTCCTCATATGGCAGATGTCTGCGAAAGCCGCGCTCGAACGGCCGTTTCTCGGCTGGGGCCAGGAGAATTACTATCTCGTGTTTCAGAAATATTTCGAACCCGGGCTTTTCGCCCAGGAGCCGTGGTTTGACCGCTCCCATAATGTGTTTTTTGACTGGCTTATTAATACGGGTTTTTCTGGGTTACTTTTGTACCTCGGGCTTTTCGGCTCGGCATTTTTCATGATGTGGCGTGCGGTGGCGTGCGGCGCATTGCGCGCCTGGTACGGTATTGTTCTGTCGGCACTCTTTCTTTCGTACTTTTTCCAAAACATATTCGTATTCGATAACCTGAATACGTACCTTTTGTTTTTTGCGTTCCTTGCGTACGTTCATTTTTCTTCGGCTTCTGTTCCAACGCCGACTGTCATTCCCCGCTCGCTTGAGAATCGGCGAGAGGCGTCTGGAAAAGCGTATGCGGCTACAGCACTTTTCCTTGTGGCGTTTTCCTTTGGCGGTTACTATCTTCACGTGAAGCCGATCCAAGAGTCAAAAGCGCTTATCCGTGCGCTCAACTTTCCCAGTACGCATCAAACGTTCACGCTTTCGGAACTTACAGCCGCATTTGAAGAGGCGCTTGCATTTAATACTTTTGGTGACTCCGAAGTGCGGGAACAGCTTTCGAATTTTGCTCGTGGCATCGCGGCAAATGAGTCGTTTCCCGATGGTGACCGGAGAGCATTTTTGCAATTTACCATTGATGAGCTTAAGAAGGAGACAGTGGGTCCGGGAAGAGACGTGAAGCATCTTCTTTTTCTTGGAGCACTCCTGTCTCAAAAAGCATTTTTTGATCCTACGGCCGCGGGTGAGGCGGAGCAGGTCCTTAAAGAAGCAATTCGCGTAAGTCCCACAAAGCAGATCATTTATTTTCAGCTGGCGCAGCTCTATTTGAGCATGGGAAGAGGCGATGAAGCGATTCAGGTGCTGCGGTCCGCATGGGATCTTGACCGGAACTACCACGAGGCCGGCGCGAATCTGCTGATGCTGTCGCTTATTTCCGGGAAATCTGATCTTGTTGCGGAAGTCCGTTCCGAGCTCTTAATCAGCGCATTAAACGCGGAGGTGCTTACTCGTGTGGGACAGGTCTATCGTCAGGTGGGGGATTACGCAAACGCGCTTTCGGTCTATAAACGCCTTACGGAAGTGAACCCGACAAGCTTTGAGAATCGGCTCATATACGCCGCATTGCTCGGCCAAGCTGGCCGCGGGGAAGAGGCGCGTCGCGCCGCGGAGGAAGCGCGCGCCATTGCTCCTGACCGCGGTGCGGATGTGGATCGTCTTCTTGAGGCGTTGAAACAAGTGCCGTAGAGGATCAGTTATATTTTTTGATGAATGGTATGCGCATCGGTGTTGTGGGTGTCGGCATGGTGGGGATGCCCCTTAAACGTTACTTCGAGGCGGTGCGGGGACTCACGCGCGGCGAGAATCTTTTTTTATTCGACCGCGATCCGGCAAAGGGATTTTTTGACGACGTGGAGCGCGCCGATATCGTGTTTGTTGCTGTTCCCACGCCGCGGGCCGCATCCGGCGCGGCGAATACGAGTATTGTGGAGTCGGCGGTTGCGGAGTTCGCGTCGTCGAAAATCATCATCCTTAAATCAACGGTTCCGCCCGGGACAACTGAACGGCTGCAAAAGCAATTCCCGATGCATCGGTTTTTGTTCAACCCCGAATTTTTGACGGAGCAACGCGCATGGGAAGACTTTGTGTATCCCGACCGACAGCTCGTGGGTTGGACCGCGGAAAGCCGCAGCGCGGCAGGAGACATTCTCGCGCTCCTGCCGGCAGCGTCGGTTTCTTCCCCTTCTGATTCGCTCGATCTTACGGCAACGGAAGCAGAGATCGTGAAGTATGCGGGAAATGTGCTCCTTGCGCGCAAAGTTGTTTTTGCGAACGCGATATACGATATTGCGTCTCACCACGGCGTCGATTACGAAAAAATTCGAGCGGCGTTTTCCGCGGACTCGCGGATCGGCGCTTCGCATTTAGACGTGTATCACGGCGGCTACCGCGGATACGGAGGGTACTGTTTTGTGAAAGATACCGATGGCTTAATCGCGCACGCCGAGGAGCGGGGGCTCGCGCGGGTTCGTGCGCTTCTTGCTGCAGACCGCACATACAACGAGGAGCTTTTGCGTGATCAAGGGCTTACGCCCGATGACGTAAGTGTCCATGATTATGAGTGGATTGCGAAAAAACTTGGCGTTCGGAGCCCGGAGGTAAAGAAGGAATTTACAAAAATCGATTAACATACTGTCATGGCAAAATACGTGGTTACCGGAGGAGCGGGATTTATCGGCTCGCACGTCGTAGACCAGCTCGTCCGGCGGGGCGATGACGTCCATGTGATAGACAACTTATTGACGGGGAAGCGCGAGCGTCTGAATCCGGGCGCCACGTTCCATGAAGTCGATATTCGTGATGCGGAAAAACTTCCCGCGATTTTCGCGGGTACCGCGGGCATTTTTCATGTCGCGGCTCAGCCGCGGATGCAATACTCAATTAAAGAGCCGAAGCTCACCAATGATATAAATATCACCGGAACTCTCAATGTCCTTCTTGCCGCGCGGGATGCCGGGGTTTCGCGTGTGGTGTATTCCGCTTCTTCTTCGGCCTACGGGCCCCGCCATCCCATGCCCCTCAAAGAAGACATGGCTCCGGAGCCCGTGATTCCCTATGCGATTCAAAAGCGCGTTGGCGAGCAGTATTGCCAAATGGCGTCAAAATTCTACGGGCTTGAGACCGTATCGCTTCGGTATTTCAATGTCTACGGGCCGCGCCAAACCACCTCAAAAGACGGGCCGTATGCGACCGTCATAGGGATTTTTTTGGAGGAAAGGAAAAATAATCGTCCTATGCCTGTGGTCCCCGATGGTAAACAGCGGCGCGATTTTACCCACGTCTGGGACGTCGCGGCAGCAAATCTTCTTTCAATGTCACCGGCGAGTGTCGGAAAGGGGGAGATTATAAATATTGGTACGGGGAAAAGCTATAGCGTTCTTGAGGTCGCCCAAATGATCGGCGGCGAGTGGGAATTTACGAATCCGCGCGAGGGCGAAGTCCACGAAACACTCGCGGACAACAGGAAAGCAAAAGAACTCCTCGGCTGGGAGCCGAAGATCTCTTTTGAAGAAGGGATCCAAGAGCTCAAGAAAGAATACAATCTTCCATAAAAAACGTTTTCCGCGAGCCAATATATTTTTCGACAATAGGAGGCGGAATTTTGAGAGCTTATGCAACAAGCGAAGAAACCTGCTTTTTAAAAGATTGGATGGTTGAATATTTAGGGCGAGCCTATTACGTGTTTAAAACAATGGGAGGCGAAGTTTGCATGGTCTTCGACGAGCGGGAGCGAGTCGAAGAAACTTCGCCGACCCTTAGTGAGTCTCAAGCGTTAACGCGCGGTTTTTTACATAGTAGAGGTCGTACTGCATTTTTTCGGGTGCGTCTTCAACCGACGCGTCGTTTTCCATATGGATCTGCGCCCATCCCGTAATTCCCGGCGCCACCAAAAGTCGCATCTCGTAGAAAGCGATTTTTTTCTTGAGGTGTTCCACGTATTCCGGCCGTTCGGGCCTTGGGCCGATGAACGACATTTCTCCCCGGAGGATATTGATGATTTGAGGGAGTTCGTCGAGATAGTTTTTCCGGAGAAATGCGCCGACGCGGGTGTGGCGCGCGTCCGGTCCTCCGCCTTTTTCTCCAGCGATCGCTTCGGCGTTTTCCACCATGGATCGGAACTTGATGAGCTGAAACGTTTTTCCGTCCCTTCCGACGCGTTTTTGCCGGAACAAAATAGGGCCTTTTGAATCGAGTTTGATTGCGGCCGCAATGGGGAGAGAAAGGAAGAGCGCCGGCGCGCCGATTGCGATGGAAAGCGCTATATCAAGCATGCGCTTGAAAAACTCATACATGCGTCGCCTCGAGCCCACGAGATTTTCCAGAAACCATAACTCCTCGATCAACGACATCGGGATTTTTCCGGTAAGCGCTTCATGGAACGACGTGAATTCGACGATCGACACGCCCAGGGGTATCACCTCAAAGAGCATTTTTACGAATGTCCGGTTTTCTTTGATTTCGCGCGTGATGATGATTGTATCTGCAGAATAGTTTTTTATAATTGAAGTGAGGTTATTCGAAAGTGCGACGCGGGGAATAGTGCTGCTTTCCGAACGTGTGGGAAGTGGAAGCGGGGAAGCGTTTTCCCCGTCGACGGAGACGAACGCCGCGGGTTTCTGCCCGAGCTGGGGATTTTTCGCGAGAAAGTCCGCGAGAAAGAGAATTTCTTGGTTCAGGCCGAGGAATATGACTCGGGAGACGCCCGCGCGCGTGACAAAAAGGTTGAATAAAAATCGCCACGCGAAAATGAAAATTGTCCCCGCCGTGGTGATGAGGAAAAGGTTTCGCCGGGGCTCTATCTCAAAAAAGGGAAGAAGATAAAAGAAGAGAATCGCGAGGACGAAATTTACGCCCATTACTCGAAGAAGCCGGAGCAAAAATCTCCTGCTATTTTTCATGAACGCGAGGTCGTAGAGTCCGAATGACCCAAGGGTGATGAGCCAGAAGACGAATATGAGCGCAAATGGGATGAAGTGCTGCGGTATTGGCGCGGGATCTGTACTCTGCGAATATCGCAAAAAAAGAGTTACCAAAAGCGCTCCGTAGAGGACGACATAGTCGCCGATGATGAGTACTGCAGTTTTTATTTTATTGTGCCCGTTCATTCCGTTAGAAATAGGACGCGGACGAAAAATTTCCGCGTTCTAAATCATTATTGATAATAATGCTTGAACCTTGAATCATAAATATTGCCTTTTTGTGCGTCCGTCCTGCCTGCCGGCAGGGATTTCTAACGGGATAAATATATTTTTTCGGTCGCGGAGAGCATTCGCTCGAGCGTATAGTCCATTTGTACGACAGTTTTGGCGTTTCTGGCAAGTGTTTCGCAAAGCGAAGAATCCTTTGAGGCGCGCAGAATCGCGGCCGCAAGTTCCCGCGCATCCGCGGGGCGAACAAGGATGCCGGTTTTACTGTCTTGGATAAGATCCGGCATGCCGCCCGTGCGAGTCGCGATCACCGGAACGCCCGCGTGCATTGCCTCGAGCATTGTATAGGGCGTTCCTTCTTTGAGTGACGGAAGGACAAATGCGTCAAAGGCGGAAAGATATTTTTCCGCGTCGTCGAGAAATCCCACAAGAAAAATCGTTTTTTCAAGGCCGCGTGCTCGTATCTTCTCTTTAAGTATTTTCTGGAGTTCACCCTCTCCGATCCAAATGGCGCAAACCCGGATTCCGCGCGCGTGTACGAGCGCGAGTGCATCAAGAAGATATTCGTGGCCTTTGTTTTTTGTGAGTTCAGCAATTGTTCCGATGAGAAACTCGCCCTGTGCGATTTCGCGTGCGCTAAGCCTCGAGAGTTCTTTGCGAGCGTCGTCTCGCCCAATCGCAGTGAATGCGCCAATGCCGTTCGGGATGAGAACGATTTTTTCTTTTCGTATGAGCCGGCGCGCGCTTTTGGCGTCAGCGGCATTTATACATATGACCACATCTTGGAATATTCCTGCAAGCGCGCTTGCGGCGGCGATCGCGATTCGTGCGGTGCGCGGCCGCGGCTCGTTAAATCCCCAGCCGTGGGCCGTGAATACAACGAGCGGTCGCGAAGCGCCCGAGAGGATTTTATACATCCATGCCGCCGCAGCACCGATTCCTCCTGCCTTGCTTGAGTTCGCATGTATGACAGACGGGCGCTCTCTCCGGTATATGGCAAGGAGAGAAAAAAAAGAGAGTATTTCTTTTGCAATCGAGATGTCACGATCAAGTGCGCGAATCGCTATCGTTCGTATGCCAGCGTTCTTTAATTTGACGATAAGGGCGCCGTTTCCTCCGGCTGCGACAACGGGTTCAAAACGGTCGCGCGGCACGTTCGTTGCAATGTCGTAGACGTAGCGTTGCGCTCCGCCCCAATTCGATTTTGTTATGACAAAAAGGATTTTTTTTCTCATACTGATTCTCGTTCGAATTCCGCACTCTTGCTTTGCATTATAACGCATTTGAATATGCAAAAGTCCCATGCGTACCCGCCGATGTGCATAAGCCGCTTGACTTTCTTCCTCAAATCTGCTACTAATATACATAGTGAGTGTCCTCATTTCCGGTTCGCCGGAATGAAGCTCTTATTTGTCCGGCAAGGCCCCCCATCATTTTCGGGATACCTCGAGTTTGGCTCTTGGTATCGCGTGCATGGTGGGGGGATCTTGCTTTTTAATGGCTTTCTTTTTTTAATATTATGTCTAGAGCTCGTCTTATCTTTGCTTCAACGTCCCCGGATTCTTCCTATTATAACGCCGATTTTCTCTGGAAGATCAGGATGCATCTTTATGATCCGCATTTTTTCATTGAATTTCCCGATGACCCCGGGCGCGGCGTTTTGATCGCAGGGTCTCTCGAGATCAATCGCGCAAAAAAGGAGGCGAAAAACACCGATGTTGTCTCTGCCGACGAGTTCCGGAATACGGCAGAGACGGGGGAGTCCTTTGGAATTCTCGGCGCGTTTTTGAGATCCCGGAATACCGCAAAGATAGAACTCCATCCGGATACCCCGGCAGAAGTTATGGAGAAGCTCCGCGAGCGCTTCGATGTTTCGGTTGGCGCTCGGCCGTGGTACCCGGATCGAATCGCAAAAACCCCGGAAGAGATTGTATATATAAAAGAATCGATTCTTGCCGCCCAGACGGCGCTCGGGCATATCCGGGAAAGGATCGCGTCGGCGGCCGTCAAAGACGGCGTATTGTATGACGGCAAGCGCGCGCTTACGTCGGGTATGCTCCGCGATGATATTGAGAATGATTTTTATCGTCGCGGGTTTATCGCGTCCGGATCAATTATTTCGTGCGGGGCGGCTAGCGCCGATCCTCATGCTGCGGGCGACGGGCCTCTGATCGTGCGAGTGCCGATTGTCTGCGATATTTTTCCCCGTTCTCGGAGCACCGGATATTACGCCGACATCACGCGAACATTTTTTAAAGGCGAGCCGAACAGATCCGTTAAAAATATGTACGAAGCGGTTTTTGATGCACAAGCAAAAGGGATTGGCGTGGTTCGCGCTGGTAAAAACGGCAAAGATATTCATGACGCCGTTACTCGCGTTTTCGAATCGAGGGGATATAAAACGGATTTCGCGGCAGGCGAGGGATTTATACATTCGACCGGGCACGGCGTCGGGCTTGAGTGCCATGAAATTTTGAGTATTGGCGAACGGTCGTGTGTGCTTCCTGAATTTTCGGTTATTACCATTGAACCGGGGCTCTACTATCCCCGTGAGGAGTTCGGGATTCGGATTGAGGATATGGTTCTTGTCGGAGAGTACGGCTCCGAGGTACTCACGTCATACCCGAAAGGTTTTAACGACATTGTGATTTCGTAATATCTTGTTCAAGACCGCGTTTTACCATATAGTAGTGATACCTTCTCTACCTTTTTCTTGAAGGGTCACAGAGCAGGCACTCATTCACCCTCCCACCTTTTTCTGGGTGGGTCATGAAGCAGGCACTCACATAAGGACAAATTTGGAGTCAACCCTTCATGGCCCTTCCAGGATTTAAAAGGTGGGAGGGCAAGTAAGCCCCGACGTACTATAGAGGTAGAAATAATGAAGTCGGGGTCCCGACATGTACGTCGGGAGACACATTTTGGAGTCAACCCTTCTTGCGCCTCGCGAGTAACGCATCAAACTACCATGGTCCATACCCGGTAGTAGACTTCGGCCGTCCCGACGTATCGTCGGGACGGAATCCTCATCGTTATTATTTCAAATACGTCACGCTGTTTTCTATGTCACGTAGTACCACGAACATCAATAAAAGCCGAAGTGTTACTACCGGGCATATACGCGAGAACGTTGTACTCGCGCCGTTTACCGTGTATTCGATCGGCGGCCCGGCGCGATATTTTGTAGAAGCGCGCGCCGGAGAAGAGATTCGCGAGGCGGTCGCGTTCGGGCGCGACAAGGGCGTGCCGTTTTTTATTTTGGGCGCGGGATCGAATATCCTTGTATCAGATAAAGGATTCCCCGGCATTGTGATTCATGTTGGTGGCGGAGAAATTGGTGTTCGCGGCGAAACAATCCGCGCGGAAGCGGGTGTTAAAATGGCGGCTCTCGTTGCCGCGGCGTCCAAAGCGTCACTCACGGGTTTTGAGTGGGGGATCGGAATTCCCGGTTCTGTCGGTGGATCGGTGCGCGGAAACGCGGGATGTTTCGGAGGTGAGGTGGGTGACGTTGTTTCGCGAGTTGATGTTCTTGATACAAGCGATCGGGAAGTTCCCGTCAGGGAATTTTCATCGCGCGACTGTGAGTTCGGATACCGCCATTCGATTTTTAAAGCGCATCCGGAGTGGATCATACTTTCAGTAACATTTTCTCTTGCTGGTGGGGATGCCGATATGATTCGGGAGCGGATCATCTCTATTACCCGTGCGCGGACGGAAAAGCAGGATATCGGGACAAAATCCTGCGGGTGTATTTTTAAAAATGTATCGTGGGATGCCGCCGGAGGAAAAGAATCTCTCCTGGGGCGTTTTCCGGAGTACCTCGAGATAGCGGATCTCCCGAATATTCCCGCGGCGTTTCTTATTGACCGGGCGGGCCTCAAGGGAGAGCGCGCGGGAAACGCGGTTATCTCGCCAAAATCTTCTTTTCTTTCCTCCTTTCTTTGCCTTCTTTGCTGCGCGTCGTCGTGCCATGTGAGTTTTCGCGAGGTTAGATGCAGTGGCCGACCGAACCACTACATTAAAATCTTTTTCAAAAAAATTTCTCCTTCCTTCATTTTCGAATTAATGCGTATAAATGTCAATTGTGGATAACCCCTCACCAATTTTGCCTCGTGGAGTAAAAAGGAACCCAAAGGAGGTATACACCAGAGGCAAAGCGAAGCGCGCGGGGCGAATAGCCTCATCCCGTCATGGACGAAGCGCTTCGTCGTCTCAAACCGCGCAAAATTGGTGACGGGGTATTTTGCTCAGGAATTGACTGGCGGAAAATTTTTAGTATAATGAGCGTATGAGGGTCGTGTTGAAGCAAAAAAATCTCGCGTTTACTCCCGCGATCCGGGAGTACGCTGATAAAAAGCTTGTCACTCCGGTTCGGAGGATTGTCGGGCGCGGTGCGGCTGATGAGCTCGTCATTCTCGAAATAGAGATTGCGCGAACAACCACGCACCAACGTAAGGGTCTTGTCTATTATGCGGAAGCGAACGTATCCTGGGGGAAAAAGCTTATCCGCGTTGAGGCCCAGGACCAGGATATTTATGCGGCGATCGACGCTTTGAAAGACGAGCTCGAGGGGCGTTTGAAGTCACTCAAAGAAAAGTCGGTATCGCTGAATCGAAAGCGCGCCCGGAACGCAAAGCAAATAATTCGGCAAAAAATGTAAGGAGGTTGTTGATGCGAAAAAGCAGATTTTGGGGAAAACTTTCTTGATATTTCAAGAGAGTTTTTTTATGCTGAAAGAAGCACACATTGTGAGAGAGGGGAGGGTGATATATGCAAGCGCTTGGCAGACATCTCTTGCTCGAGCTCTTCGACTGTGATCCGGAGGCAATCAATAATCTCGAGTTTGTGAAGGCGGCGATGATCGAAGCTGCGAAGCGCGCACAAGCGACGATCGTTGATACCGTGTTCCACGAGTTCAATCCGTTCGGGATCTCGGGTGTGGTCGTGATTGCAGAGTCGCATCTTGCAATTCATACATGGCCCGAGTATCACTATGCCGCGGTTGACATCTTCTCGTGCGGAGAAGTGCTTCAGCCCGAGGTGGCGGCTGAGTATCTAATAGCGACTCTTGGCGCCGCACGATCTTCAGTCGTTGTGATACAAAGGGGAATTTTCCTTAAGGCAAAAACGCCACTCCCACATCGTCCGGTAAGTGTTATTCACACGACGGAATGAAAAGAACCAGCCCCCTTGGGCTGGTCTTTGTTTTTCGCACTCTGTTAGATGTATTCGTATTGCGGGAATTTGTTGCCGAGGACCGCGCGGATTTCGGTTCGGTATTTTCGAGAAAGTGCAAACATTCCGCGATGGCGGATCCCCGAATATTCCTCAAGGCCCGTGCCTATTCTTCGTTTGATTCGGGAGTTTATTTCGGCTTCGGTGAATGCGAGAGGGTTGAAACGTTCGTCATCAGTCGCGATCACGAAAAACTGCCGGTAGCGGAAAAACGGGATATCCGGCCCGTAGATCCAGAAGAACCGGAAATGCGGAGCGATTTCGGCTAGTCCCGCAAGAAACGCTTTCCTGGGCGCCTCGATGTCATTCCCGTTTCCTGACTGGTTTACGAATCTGCCGTTTGGTGCAAGCACGTTTTTAATGTGCTTGCCTGCATCCGGCAAAAGCGAATTCCACGACGGGAGATCCACGAGATCGCCGAAGACGACATGAAATTTCTTGTTAATTCTCGGAAGATATTCAAAAACATCTTCAACGCGGACTCTGATGCGATTGTCTTTCCATGTATTCCGGTGTAGGGTTCCAAGATGCTTTTTCGCAAGTTCCATGAATTCGCGGTCCCAATCAATGATCTGGATTCGCCGGACCGTGTGATGGCGCCGGATTTCCGCGGCAAGCGCGAAGTCCCCTCCGCCGAAGACAAGCGTGTCTTTGACTCCGCTTGTAAGAAAAAGTACGGGGTGCGCAAACGATTCGTGGTAGAGTCGCGAGTCGGCCTCCGAGGCCTGCGGTGAATGATCGAGCCATTCCGTAACCCCCCACGCACAAAGCTTTACGATTTCAACGAACTGGCGGGGTGTTTGCACGCGAACAATGACTTCTTCGACGTCGTGGCAGTTCAAAACACTTTTGTCGCAGTCGTCCAACATCATGATTCGCGCCATAATGTCCTCCATATATGTTCTGACAGTATTGTAGCGATATAAAGTATTTCGTCAAGCATTTTTTTGGAATTTCTTACGGGTTTCTTTTTTTCAAAAAAAGCGTATAATATTTCGCATGTCATTTTTGACTGGGATTTTCGGGGATGCAAACAAGCGCTATATTGATTCGCTTCTCCCTACGGTAGAAAAAATAAATTCCTTTGAGCCGGAGTTTCAAAAGATTCCGGACGAAGGATTGAAAGAAAAAACCGTCGAGTTCCGCGGGCGGCTTTCGGATGACGATCCTTCGACGGGCTCAGGACAGGAAACCCTGGACGACATTCTTCCCGAGGCATTTGCCGCAGTGCGCGAAGCCGCGCACCGCACGCTCGGTCAGCGGCATTTTGACGTTCAGCTCGTTGGCGGGATTGTCTTGCACTTGGGGAAAATTGCCGAGATGAGGACCGGCGAGGGAAAGACGCTTGTTGCAACTCTTCCTCTGTATTTAAATTCTCTTTTCGGAAAGGGCGCGCATTTGGTAACACCAAATGATTATTTGTCCCGCGTCGGCGCCGGATGGATGGGAAAAATTTATCATATGCTCGGCGTCTCCGTCGGCGTAATCGCGCACGACATTTCCGGAATATATGATCCGTCTTATGAAGATCCTCATCCGCACGGAGACGACCGGCTCAATCACTTCAGGCCTGTGTCGCGGCGCGAAGCGTACGAGGCGGATATTACGTATGGAACAAACAACGAATTCGGATTTGATTACCTTCGCGATAATCTCGAATATGAAGCGGGCAAACTCCGTCAGCGGGAGCATAATTTTGCGATTGTTGATGAGGTTGATTCGATTTTGATTGATGAAGCGCGGACGCCATTGATTATTTCGGCGCCGGACGAGGAGTCGGCTGATCTCTACCAGGTGTTTTCCCGGCTTACGCCCCAGCTCAAAGAGGAGACGGACTATAATGTAGACCGGAAACTGAAAGCCGTGACCATTACGGAAGCGGGAATCGACAAAATCGAAAAGCTTTTGGGAATTGCCAATATATATGAAGAGCGGGGAATGCGTTTTGTGAGGCATTTGGAGCAGGCGCTTCGGGCGCAAGCCCTTTTTGAGCGCGACCGCGATTATGTGGTAAAGGACGGCGAGGTCATTATTGTCGATGAATTCACCGGGCGCCTCATGCCCGGGAGGCGGTGGTCCGAAGGGCTTCACCAGGCGATCGAGGCGCGGGAAGGAGTCAAGGTTCAGCAGGAGTCGCGCACGCTCGCAACGATCACGTTTCAGAATTATTTTCGCATGTACAAAAAACTCGCGGGCATGACCGGAACCGCCCAGACCTCCGCCGAGGAATTTCATAAAGTATACAATCTCGACGTCGTAACAATTCCGACGCACCGGCCCATGGTCCGCAAAGATCTCGCGGATTTTATTTTCCAGACCGAAGCGGGAAAATTCAAGGCCGTCATCCGGGAAATCAAGGAGCGGCACCTCAAAGGCCAGCCGGTTTTGGTGGGTACGGTCTCAATTTCAAAAAACGAGCGATTGTCAAAAATGCTTGAGATCGAGGGAGTGCCTCATAAAATGCTGAATGCGAAGAACCATGAGGATGAAGCATTGATTATTGCACAAGCCGGGCGAAAGGCCGCGGTGACGATTGCGACAAACATGGCTGGCCGCGGCGTTGATATTATCCTCGGCGGAAATCCGCCCGATGAAAAAAGCGCCCAAGATGTTCGGGCACTGGGCGGGCTTCACGTAATCGCAACGGAGCGGCACGAAGCGCGCAGGATCGACAACCAGCTCCGCGGCCGCGCAGGGCGCCAAGGCGACGCGGGCTCGAGTCAGTTTTTTGTTTCCCTCGAGGATGATTTGATGAAGGTTTTCGGCCCGGACCGCGTCAAGCGCATGATGCAGTCCTTCGGCATACCGGAAGACCAGCCGATTGAGCATAAAATGGTTTCTCGCGCCCTCGAATCCGCGCAGTCAAAGATTGAGGGTTTCCATTTTGATGCGCGAAAGCATGTCCTCGAGTATGACGACGTTTTGAATAAACAGCGCGACGCGATCTATCGAATGCGAAAAGAAGTTCTTTTTTCCAAAGAGGCAGGCGAGCTGCTTCGCGAGCGGATTTGGGGAATGATCGATGAAGAGGCGCGAAAGATTATTGAATTTCATACGAGTGCCCGATCTGAAGGCGACTGGGACCCGAAGGAAATTTTCGAAACGTTTCGCGCAATCGCGGATATTTCAGAAGACGCAGGGAAAAAAATCACCGAGATTGCGGGCGGCAGCGGGGGGAATGAGGAGAAACGCGAAGCGCTTGATGAATACGTTTTATCGCTTCTCAAAAGTCAGTACGACGCAAAAGAAGCGTCGCTTGGGTCAGAGGGCATGAGAAATGTTGAGAAAGTGGTGATGCTTCGCGCGATTGATATTTTGTGGATGGACCATTTGGATCAGATGGAACATTTGCGCGATTCCGTGCGCCTCCGCGCATACGGCCAGCGTGATCCGTTGGTTGAGTATAAAAACGAGGGAGTACGCCTTTTTCGCGAGCTCCAGGGAGCGATCCGGTCCCAAATTGTCGGCTCTATATATAAGGTAGGCGGCACAGTAAGGCCTGCCATATCTGAAAAGATAGAAGAACGCAAGCCCGACGCGCCCTCGCTCGGCATCACCCAGAGAGATTCTGGGGGAGTGCCTGCACCGACGAACGCCGGAAAGGAGTCGTCAGAGCCCGAAGTCGGCAGGAACGACTCTTGCCCATGCGGTTCAGGAAAGAAGTATAAAAAGTGTCATGGAAAATAAAGTTATCATATCAATATGAGAAATAAGCAAGAAAATGTTGAATTCGGTTCAAAATATTCTTATCAACAATATCGAGAGTTGGGGGGCGTTATCAATGAAGAAGATTATCAAAGCGTCCTCAATTGTGCTCAAAGCATGGTTACGGTAGATAATAAGGCATTGATAGCGCAATCAGAATTGATTGCGAAGAAATCAGGAATTATATTACACAACTCGGAAGATGCGCTGGATCAAAGAACTGTTTTATACGGGATACTGCGAACCGACACTAATCCTGGAGAGAAATATCATCATGGCCAAATGAGCGACCAGGAATTGTTTGCCGAAGCACTAAGAATGTTAGGAGATGCGGATTCGTTAAAAAAATTAATTGATGCGCATCCCAATATTTTTCCTCCAATTAAAAATGAGTGAATCAATATTTTATTATAGAGTTACATAGCGCATTATCAAGAGTGGTTAATTTCTCATCAGTATAGCGCATAAAACGAGGTCATGGAAAATAGTATGGAAAATTTAGAGCAAAAGGTACAAAAAATTGAAGAAAGGAACAAGATGGTTGAAGCGGATAAGGATTGGGAAACAAGCTGGACAAGGCGGATTTTGCTCGCAGTATTCACCTATCTTGCAATCGGGGCGTATATGCGGGCGATTGATATTTCGAGGCCATGGCTTAATGCGGTAGTGCCTGCGGTGGCATTTATGTTGTCAACACTTACAATGCCGTTTTTCAAAAAGTTATGGGTGAAAAGAAATCAAAAATCCCTGTGGGATAGGAAAGAAATTTAA
>Ga0076056_105_pt1 | contig 28896 bp, 44 predicted proteins | sample RifGroB1_FD_68087 | JGI IMG/M metagenome (GOLD analysis project Ga0076056, IMG submission 68087) | Parcubacteria bacterium GW2011_GWB1_50_9
GCCCACCTTCCCCCGTATCATCGCGAGCGCATCGATCGTTCCCGCGTAGCGGTAGCGCTCCGACCACATGCGCCGCTCAACAAACTCCGGAAATACGATAATCGAATGTTTTTTTGCAAACGCTTCCAGTGCGTCCATCGCGGGACGAATCTCGTCGGGAATGAGAACCGCCTCGCCCGCAAGTATTTTTTCCGCGGTCTCGTGGACGCGCGATCCCTCCTCGGCTGACTTTACCTTTATGGTTTCGGCGGATGCGTAGTCCCCCACTTCGCGAAAAAAATGATCAAGCCCCGGCTTTGCCTTTATCTCGAGAATTCTCGTGACGCGCGGAAACCACGCGCCCTGTATCTCGTAGCCGTTTTCCTCCTGAAAATGATGAACGCCGGTATACCGCATATGACTTGAAAGAAATTACGATTTGAGAGCTGAAATACCCGGGAGTTTCTTTCCCATTAAAAACTCAAGCATCGCCCCGCCTCCAGTTGATACGTGCGAAAATGCTTTCACAAGCCCCGAGCGGTTGATAACGCCGACTGTCTCGCCCCCACCAACGATGCGAAACGACTTGAGACGCGAAAGCGCCAAAGCAAACTCCCTTGTTCCACCTTCAAAACGACGCTCGTCCGTGTATCCGAGAGGCCCGTTCCATAAGATTGTCCGGGCTCGTTTCGCTTCCCGATAAAACATTTCAAGCGACCGGGGGCCAATATCACCGATGAAATCCTGAGATTGAATGGCGTTCGTGTCGCGTACGCGCGCGGCGGAGGACGCAATCGCGCGGTAGCGAACCACTCGCGCGTCAACCGGATAAAGAATTTTCGGATTTGAAAAAAGCGCCTTGGGAAGAATGTGCGTTTTATCGCGCTCGGCGGTCGAGCGGCCAATCTCCATCCCACGCAAGAAAAAAACGGTATTTGCCATTGCGCCCGCGATGATAATGCGATCGGCGCGATCGAGAAAACGGCGAATAAGAGGCAGTTTTGTCGAAACCTTTGCTCCTCCGAGGACAACGAGAAACGGCCGACGCGGATTTTTGAGCGCTCTCCCGAGAAACCGAACCTCCTCGGAGAACCGAATACCGACATACGAAGGAATAAGCCGGGCAAGCCGAACAATTGAGGCATGCGTCCGATGCGAGTCAGAGAACGCCTCGTTCACATATATATCTCCCCAACGCGAAAGTGCTTTTGCAAACGCCGGACTGTCTCTCTCTTCCCCTTTCCAAAACCGCAGATTTTCGAAAAAAAGAATATCGCGGGCATTGTTAAAATCGCGGTATGCTCGGACGCTCGTGGGATTTGAAATAAAAATAACCCGTCGTCCGAGAATATGCTTGAGATGTCGCTCGAGCGGACGGAGTGAGAGAGTGCTCACGCGGCGCCCCTCGGGGCGCCCGAGATGCGCAAGAATACGAATGCGACATCCTTTTTCCAAAAGAAACTGTATTGTCGCGAGGGATTGGCGCATCCGAAAGTCGTCGAGCACTCTTCCATTTTTCACGACAACATTAAAATCAACGCGCAAAAGGACGCGTGTATTTTTTTTGAGATGGGCGTGGAGTACGTCGCGAAGTTTCATGGTGGTCGATAGAGCGTCAACGGGATGCCGCGATCCGTATAATGCGGGTGAGTTTTTGCCGATCAAGACCCGCGCCGCCTACAAGCGCGCCGTCCATTTCGCCGTCTTGTAAAAATCCTTTGATGTTTGCCGGAGAAACCGATCCGCCGTAGAGAACCGGGACGCGCTCGGCTTTCTTCCTCCCGACCATATCGCTGAGAACGCGCCTGATGTACATTTTCGCCCGAAACGCGCTTTCCGGATCATCGGGGCGCGCACCCGGCATGGTCGAGATCGCCCACACGGGCTCATACGCAATGAGAATTTTTGGAACTACTCCGGACGAAAGTCCTCCGATGGCCGTGCGGATCTGATCGCCCACAATCGCGGGAATATCCCGACCGTGGCGTTCCCGCTCCCCCACACAGAGAATCGGCGCAATACCGCGCCCGAGAACCGCCGCAACTTTCTTTTTAATTATCTCATCAGTTTCGCCTTGGTGAATGCGCCGTTCAGAATGACCAAGAATGCAATAGCGAACGCCAATTGCTTTGAGCTCTTCGGGCGATACCTCTCCCGTATATGGCCCTTTATCCCAAAATGAATCCTGGGCTCCCAAAAACGCGCGTTTCATTTTTCTCCCGACACAATGGAGAAACGGATAAGGCGGCGCTATAACAGCGCGAACTCCGCGGCTACGGGCAAGAGCGCGCTCGACCGCACCCGCTAGCACGAGCGCGTCGGAAATACTCTGCGGATTCGATTTCCAATTGAAAACAAGAATAGGCGCATTCATACTTTTTAGGTTATCTGACTTTAACCTTGCGTAAAAATTCCGCCGCGCGTTCCGGGCTGATCACCGATATTTCGATGCCGGTCCCGATCTCAAATCCCGCCCAGATCGCGGTCTTTGGAATTATCTCAAAATGCCAATGGTAGTGATCGGTGTCTTTTACGTTTCGCACGGGCGCGGTATGAAGGAAAAAATTATAGTCGGGATCATTGAGCCCACGAAAAAGCTTTGCGAGGGCAATCCGAAATGCATCGGCGAGGAGAATGCGATCGCGCGCCGATATCTCTTCAAAATGCGCACTATGAAATTTCGGAAATACGCGCGTCTCAAATGCGGTCTTTGACGCAAACGGCGCGATGACCACGAACCGTTCATTTTCGTATATGAGCCGCTTCTTAACCTTGCGTTCATAGCGAAGAATCGTGCAGTGAACACACGCACGATTGACGCGATAAAAACGCCGAGAGCCGTCGACGCTCCGCCGTATATCAGGCGGCACAACAGGAATCGCGATTATCTGGGAATGCGGATGCGTAATCGTGGCGCCTGACATACGCCCGTTATTGTGGAAAATCGAAACGTATTCGACGCATCGGTCGTCCTTGAGCGCGAGGTAGCGCTCCTGAAAAGCGTGGATCAAGAATTCCGTCTCTTCCTTGCTCATCATTCCGATTGAACGCGCGTGGTCGCGCGTAATCACAACCTCATGAAATCCAACGCCGCCCGTCCACTGATACGGCCCTTCTTTATAAAACACCGCGCATACCCCTTTCCCGAAGGCGGGATATTTATTCGGAATCACCTGGATCCACCAATCTCCGTCGTCTTTTTTTTTATCTTTAGAGTATACCAAAACCCGATTCGCAATCAGTTTCTCAAACGGACAGGACGCAACTGGATCTCGGACTCGAGCACGTTTTTGCTTCAGAAAATCGTGCGGCCGCTTTGCGCGGCCCGTCGCAATCACAACCCATTCCCCGGACACCATGTCCTGACGAAGCTCGGAAATCGTTTTTTCCTCCCGCGAAGAAATGTTTTTTTTCATATCATAAAAAACTTTCTAAAAAATCTTATTCTCCTGCAATTCCCTGATTTCGCGGGGAAACGGACTCTTCGGGCAGTTTCTTACCGATACCTTCCCCGGACATCATTCCACACAATCTGAAGAAGTTCCATAAATGTACTCACGTATGCGCCAAGGCCTACCTTTGAGTCGCCGGGATTCACCCAGGTAACCGGAAGCTCTTTGATCCGGAACCCGTGTTTTTTCGCAATGACGAGCACTTCGATGTCAAATCCCCACGTCGTTATGCGCTGGCGCGGAAAAATTATTTCCGCCGCGCGGCGCGAAAACAGTTTAAATCCTCTTTGGGTGTCCCGAATCTCCCAGAGACCCGCGAAAAAACGGATGATATATTTTGAAAACTTCCCGAGAGCGCGGCGATACCACTGGGCGTGCTCTTCGATGACCGCTCCCTCTGCCTCGATGGAGCCGATCACGACATCAAAACACGAATCCGGTTTCTGATCCAAACCGCACACGTACGGCAGAAACGAATCGAGCTGGCCCGGAGATACGGAATTGTCGGCGTCGGCAAATATCCGATTCTCGCCCTTGGCCGCGAGCATTCCCGCGCGAACCGCCCATCCTTTGCCGGGCCCGTTCGTCTTCATAAGTTTTAAATTTTTTATCGGGCCCTTAAGATTCTCAACAACTCGGGACGTCGTATCTTTTGATCCGTTATCAACAACGATAATTTCATAATCAAAATTCTGCCCCCGGAGATACCGATCGACTTCTAAAATCGTTTTTTCAATCCGCTTTTCTTCGTTATATGCGGGGATGATCCAAGAAAGATACATAAAAGGTTTATTCAGCACTCCTCGCGCGCGTGTCTAAATACGACTGGAGGATAATCGCAGCGGCGGCGGCATCGATCTTTGTTCGCGAGTGACTATCGCTCTCGGCGAGGCGCGTCGTCAGAATCTCATTCTCGAAAACGATCGGGATCGATATCTGCTTTTCGAGGGCAACTCGAAATGCGCGAACGCGACGCGCCGTATCACGCTCGCGACCCGCCGTATCAAGCGGAATGCCTAAAATAACAGTTCCGATGCGCTCTCGCTTTATGATCCGCAGAATCTCCCGAAGGCGAGCCAGGTCGGTGTGGGCAGAGACAACTCCTTTGGGAAACGCGATTCTCCCGCCGTCGTCCGATACCGCAATGCCCATCCGTCTCGTCCCATAGTCAACCCCGAGATAACGCATACCCAGTATATCAACTTCGACCATTAGAGAGTGGCCTCGGAAGCGGACACTAATTTGTAATATTTCGGGTAGATTGTTTTCATCTCGGATTTTCCTTTTGGACTTTGCCCAGTCGAAGTTGTATTACTGGGCATACGCCTATTATATCATCGTAAGGATTTCTGCGCCATCGTCAGTAAGAACTACCGTATGCTCAAAATGCGCGGCAGGAGAACCATCGGCTGTCCGAAACGTCCATCCATCCCGATCAAGCCGGATATCTCCGCCGCCAAGAGTCGCCATGGGTTCGATCGCAATAACCATGCCCGGCTTCAAGCGCGCGCCAGTCGCGGCCGCACCGTAATTCGGAATAAGGGGGTCTTCGTGAATGTCGTATCCAACGCCGTGCCCCGCAAGCCCGCGAACAATCCCAAGCCCGCTTGCAGAAAGAAACGCCTCGATCGCAGCGCTTATGTCTCCGACCCGATTTCCGAGCTTTGCCTCTTTGACGCCAATAAAAAATGCTTCTTCGGTTTTTTGAATGAGGCGCGCCAACTCGGGAGTAACTGTCCCAACCCCGATCGTACAGGCCGCGTCTGTCACCAAAGGATTTCCGATATATTGCGGAAATTCTTTCGCTTGATTTTTCGGCCACGCCATTCCGATATCAATCCCCACGATATCGCCCTCCCGAAGAATAGCATTGTCTCGCGGGATCGCGTGCACCACTTCGTCATTTACCGACGTGCAAATAGCCGCCGGATACGGCGGCGAATTTTCAACAACATACCCCTTGAATACCGGAACACCGCCTGCGCGCTCAATCGACGCTTCCGCCAGATGGTTCAAATCCGCAGTCGAAATCCCCGGGCGCACCGCGTTCGCAAGCTCGCTCAAAATATACGCAAGACGCCGCCCGCATTCGCGAAGAACATCTATTTCTTGACGTGTCTTTATGCGAATCATTGACGCGCGCCCCACTGTTTTCCGAGCCGACGCCGAAGATGATTTGAGATATTTTGAAACACGCTCTCCGGCGCTTCCTCTCCGTTGACGGAGATAAGTCTGCCCGCGCGGCGATAATACGCGATCACCGGAAGAACGTCCTTGCGGAAGTACCCCATCCTACTCTTGATTGCACTCGCCGTATCATCCGTCCGCCCCCGTGAAAAAAGGCGTTGTTCCGCGGTTTTCTCCTTTACGTCAAGATATATGCAGAGTGATTTCGGCCTGCCGTGCCATAGAAGCACCTCATCCAAAAGACGCGCTTCAAAAATCTGCCTTGGCGCGCCGTCAAATAAAAATTCTTTGTCCGCTCGACCGCCTTCAATAATCTCCCGGAGCCACGTATAACCGGAAAACCAAGCCGGGAAAAGCTTGCCCTGCCCCATGAGACGACGCGCGATAGCCGTCGTTGGATTTGTATGCCGGTATACAATGTCCCGCAAAAACCGACCGGTTTCCATGTGGTGGATCTGCTTCGCACGGGCGCGCAAAATCATATGCGCCTGCACTCCCTTGCCCGACCCCGATCGCCCGATGATACAGATGGTAAATTTTTTGGATAATGACACCATTGATTTCTTTATATATGCTCGTATTCGCGCATAACGAGCTGTGCGTTTACCTGTTTCATTGTTTCTATAACGACCGATACGACGATGAGAAGTGCGGTCCCGCCAAGTTGAAGCGCTTGAACATTAAACGTACTTTGAACAATCAAAGGAAGGACCGCGATCGCGCCAAGAAATAGCGCTCCGGCAAGCGTGATCCGGTTGAGAATCCGCGCGAGATACTCGGACGTCGGACGGCCGGGGCGAATCCCCAAGATAAACCCCCCTTGTTTTTGAAGGTTATCCGCGATCGCCTGAGGATCAAATGTCACCGCAGTGTAAAAATACGTAAACGCAAAGACGAGAACAAAATAGATAACTCCGTAGGTAATCTGATTGTTGAAAACCGTAAGAAGAAATTGCGAAACGCGCTGGACAATGTCATTCGGAATCGTCGCGAGAAAACTCCCGATAAGCCCGGGAAAAAGGATAATCGAGACCGCAAAAATGATGGGGATAACGCCCGCCTGATTCACCCGAAGCGGCAGGTGGGTTGACACGCCTCCGTACATCCGCATGCCGCGGATGCGCTTAGCGTACGAAACGGGAATATTGCGCTGTCCTTCGGTAATAATCACGACTCCCGCGATAACAACAAGCGAGATCACGACAAACGCGATAAGCGTCGGGAGCCGTTCGGGAGTAAACGTGAATAATTCCTGGCGCAGAGCCAAAGGAAGGCCCGAAACAATACCCGCAAAAATAAGAAGCGAGACGCCGTTCCCCAATCCCTTTTCTGTTATGAGCTCGCCCAACCACATGAGAAACACGGTTCCCGCAGTCGCGATAATCATATTCACCGCAAATCCGAATAATGAAAGATCGGGGATAACCTGATTTCGTATTAAAAGTATGAGAAGAGCATAGGACTGGAGAAGACCCAAGGGAACTGTGAGTATACGCGCATACTGATTAAAACGAGTCCTCCCCGCCTCTCCCTCCTCCTGGTACATTTCCTTGAGACGCGGAAAAAGCATGGTCAAAAGCTGCATGATGATTGACGCCGTAATGTAGGGGCCCACGCCGAGCATGATGATAGAAAGATTATCGAGGACTCCTCCAGAAAAAATGTTCAAAAGCCCGAAGAATTGGTTCCCTTCGATGAACGCTTTGAGCCGCGCCGGATCAACTCCGGGCACGGGGATTGCGGCGCCAATCCGAAAAATTACCAGAACCCCCAAAATGAAAAGGACTTTCTTCCGAAGATCAGGAACGGTGAAAAGAAGCGAGAGTTTTTGAAACATAAAGATTATTTCTTCGCCGCTACGTCCGCAGCCGAAGAACGGGAAAATAAAATCCCTTTAAACGCGAATATTTTGCCGCCTTTTCCTCCCCCGACGATTTTCACCCTCGGCATGCGCCCCTTCACGCGACGGATGAGTTTTTTTTCAAAAAGCGCCTCCGGAGTAATCGCAGCGCCGGCGGGGAAACGCTCCTCGATCTTCCGGAACGAAACCGCAACCGGACTCTCCCGGAATGATTTAAAACGATATCCACGAAGCTTCGGAATTTTTTTCAGGATATCTCGCTCTGCGGGACGAATTTTTGCGCCCGCCCGGGCTTTTTGCCCCTTAATGCCACGGCCCGAATACGTCCCCCGCTTGCCGCCGCGGCCGATTCGATGAACGCGAATTCGCTTTGCTTTCGGTATGACGTTATGAATCTGCATATACGTTATACATTATACATTGGATTTTAGCATGCGAAGCGCGTCGATCACCGCGCGGGCGTTATTGAGCTTGTTCGGAGTTCGGGAAAGGATTTTTCCCGTGAGATTTTTAATCCCCGCGAGATCAGCGACGACCCGCACAGGTCCACCCGCCATCATGCCGCGGCCTTCTCGGGCCGGCTTTAAAACCACCCGTGCGGCACCGGTCTTTGCGTACACTTCATGGGGAATTGATTTATGCTTCGTCAACGGAATATCGCACATGTGCTTTTTCGCCTGGTTAACCGCTTTCTCAATCGCGCTTGAAACGTCAGCCCCTTTCCCCATGCCGAAACCGACGCGGCCGCTTCTGTTCCCGATAACGACGGACGCCCGAAATGTGAATCGGCGTCCACCTTTTACAACGCGCGCCGTTCGCCGGATATCAAGGACCTTTTGGTCGAAATCCGGCCGGTCCCGCTCTCGATTATTGCTCCGTTGACCTCGAGGTCGTGCCATATTCGTTAGTTACTGGTTACTAAAATTTAAGTCCTCCTTCCCTCGCGCCATCTGCAACCATTTTTACAATGCCGTGATATCTATATCCGCCCCGGTCAAATACGGCGGCAGAAATCTTTTTCTCTCGCGCGCGCTCGGCAAGTCGTTTCCCTGCTTCGAACGCGAGATTCGCACGCGTACCAACACTCGCCTTTTTCCCCCGCGTCGCTACCTCGACATCGCGCGCGGATACGATTGTTTTTCCCGTACTGTCATCGACGAGCTGCAACAACACATGCTTGTTTGACCGAAACACGCTAATCCGGGGGCACGTCGACGTCCCCTGGATTCGCGCGCGTACCCGGGTGTGCCGACGCTTTCGCTTTTCTCGCTTGAGAGCTGCTTTTTTCATAAAACTAGTTATCCCGACGCAACGGCTTTTTTCCCGGCCTTTCTGCGGATAATCTCTCCCTGGTAGCGAATTCCCTTTCCTTTATAGGGCTCTGTCGGTCGGATCGACCGGATATACGCCGCGGTCTCACCCACGAGCTCTTTATTAATACCGGAAACAGTAATCACACTCTTCTCAACAACTAAAGAAATTCCTTTTGGGGCCGGTATTTTCACCGGATGAGAAAACCCCACCTGCATCACAAGAGTCGACCCCTCGACCGCCATCCGATACCCGATCCCTTCAAATTCAAGTTTTTTTTCAAAACCGCTCGTAACTCCCTCGATCATATTCGCGACGAGAGAGCGCGCAAGACCCCACAAAGCCGGCGTCTTTTTCGTCTCGATCCTCGGCGCGCACCGAACTTCACTCCCAACGACTGAAAGAGAAATCTCTCTCGGAATCTCGCGCGAGAGCTCTCCCTTGGGCCCTTGTACGGAAACAATATTCTCTTTCACGTCAAGTGAAACGCCCGGAGGAAGCACTATAGGTTTTTTTCCAATACGACTCATAAACGCTAAAATTACAAATTCCAAGCACCAAATTCCAAACAATATCCAAATTCAAATGACCGAAATGCAAAACGTTTTGAATTTAGAATTTGGAACTTCGAATTTGTTTGTGATTTGTTATTTGTGATTTGGGATTTTTTCATACTGTTACCAAATTTCTGCGATAAGCTGACCTCCAACCTTTTCTTTTTTTGCCGCTCGTTCAGTCAAAACCCCTTTCGGCGTCGTCAAAAACACGGCACCACCCCTGGGCGACACGCGAAGTTCCTTATACGACGCATATATTCTCCGGGACGGACGCGACAGGAATTTTACATTCCGGACCATCGGCTCACCATTTCGATACTGGAGACCGATTTCAATCACCTTCCTCACTCGTTTTCCCTTCACCTCAACATCGCCGACATATCCGGCGCGGGAAACGGCCTTTGCGATATCATGCTTGAAGCGCGAATACGAAACTTGCACCGTTTCGAGCCCGGCGGAATTTGCGTTCTTTATCCGTATGAACATGTCGGAAACAGGATCCATATATTTATAAATTCGAAATTCGAATATCGAAATTCGAAACAAATTCCAAATTCGAAATTCGAATTTCAGAAACGTTTTGAATTTTGAAAATTTTGATTTTTGTCATTGTTTCGTATTTCGGATTTCGTGCTTCGGATTTCGTTATTACCAACTTGATTTCTTAATTCCCGGAATTTCTCCGCGATTCGCAAGCTCCCGGAAACAAATACGGCACAGATCAAAATCGCGCATGTAGCCGCGCTTGCGTCCGCATCGAAAACACCGCCGAACAACCCGTGATTTAAACTTGGGCTTTTTTAAAGCTCTCGCTATGACAGATTGTTTGGCCATAAATTTCTAAAAACTCGAAATTACAAGCACCAAATTCCAAACAATATCAAAATTCCAATGACCAAGACTCTAAACGTGCTTGGAATTTAGAATTTGAAATTTGTTTGTGATTTGGTATTTGTGATTTGGAATTTCTCATTTTATGGGAAAACCGAGTAATCGGAGAAGTTCGATGCCCTCTTCCCGTTTCTTTGCCGACGTCACCACCGTCGCCTCAAAGCCAAATAAAAACCGGTAATCCTCACCGATCATCTCGGGAAATACTATATGTTCTTTTATGCCAATTGTCAAATTTCCCTTCGGATCGAATGATTTCGGATCAATCCCTCGAAAGTCGCGAGTGCGGGGAAGCGCAATATTCACGAGCCGCGACAGAAAGTCATACATGCGTTTTCCGCGAAGGGTAACCTGATATCCGATGACAAGACCCTGACGCGTTTTGAAAGATGCTATCGCTTTTTTTGCTGCTCGCGGGGCGGGCTTCTGGCCAGTGATGAGCGCGAGAAACTTCTGTAATTCATCGCGCTCCTTTTCCTCGCGGATCTTCCCGACGCCGCAGTTTACGACAACTTTCCACACGCGGGGAATCGCCATGATATTTTTATATCCGAACTTTGTGCGCATCGCGGGCACAACTTTATTTTTATATTTTTCTTCAAATGTCATCATGGTTATATATCGCCTTTGCATTTCTTGCACTCGCGGACCTTTTTTCCGCCCTCCAAACGAATACCAATACGAGTCGCACCGCCGCATGCCCCGCAGACGATCATCGCGCGAGACGCTTCAAACGGCGCGGGTTTTTCTATCCGCTCCCCTTTCTGGCCCTGGCGGCGCGGACGCGCATGCTTCTTTTTTATATTCACGCCGTCAACCATGATTCGCCCGTCCTCGGGAAAAACCTCGAGGATTTTTCCTTCTTTTCCTCTGTCGTTTCCCGAAATAATTTTTACTTTGTCGCCTTTTTTCAGGTTCATGATTGATATCTCACTACACAACCTCTTGTGCAAGAGAAATTATTTTTGAAAATCCGCGGTCGCGAAGCTCGCGCGGCACGGGCCCGAAAATGCGTCCGCCTTTCGGCTCAACGCCGTCAACGATGATCGCGGCGTTATCGTCAAAGCGGATGTACGATCCGTCCGCGCGCCGAAAAGGCGCGCGGGTCCTTGTGACGACCGCGCGGACAACGTCTTTCTTTTTTACCTGCTTGCGGGGCTCTGCTGACTTCACCGATGCAACCACAATATCGCCCAGGCGCGCATAGCGTCGGCTTGATCCTCCCAAAACCCGAATAACTTGGAGCACTCGCGCTCCGGAATTATCCGCGACTTTTAAGATGCTTCGAAGCTGGATCATGCGTGTCGGTTACTTTACTTCGTCCTTCTCTTCTTCGTCGCCGAGCTCGGGCTCGCGTGGGTGGCGCTCGACAATGCGCCATCGCTTATCCTTTGACAGAGGACGCGTTTCTTCAATGATAACTACATCGCCGATTTTCGCCTCGCTCCCCTCATCGTGGGCTTTTAATGTACGCGATGTGCGAAAATATTTTCGGTATTTCGAATGTTCTTCGAGCCGATCGATGCGAATGACCGCGGTGCGGGACATTTTATTCGATATGACAATTCCTTTCAAGCGCCTCATAGTGTATATTCTTTTTGTAAAACGGTTAATATGCGCGCGACGTCTTTTCTTACTTCCCGGAGCTCCTTCACGTTCTTCACTTTCTTCTGTGACAAGAGGAACGAAAGCTCTTCCGCCCGGGCTCTGCGCTCGACGAGAAGCTCGGAAAGTTCGATCTTGGTCCTTTGTGCATAATCCTTCGATTTCATGGCTTTATTTTTTCACGAACTTCGTCTTAACCGGTAATTTGTGCGCTGCGCGGCGCATCGCCTCCTGGGCGATCTCTTTCGGAATGCCGTCCATTTCAAATAAAATCCTGCCGGGCTTTATCGCGGCAACGTAGTGATCAACCGCGCCTTTCCCTCCCCCTAATGTCACCTCCGGTGGCTTTTTCGTAATCGGCTTGTCGGGAAAAATTCGGATCCAGATCTTTCCGCCCTTCTGGACGTAACGGGTCATGGCTCGCCTCGCCGCCTCAATTTGGCGCGAGGTGATCCACCGCGCCTCGAGCGACTTGAGACCGTACGATCCAAACGCAAGCTCGGTCCCCCGGGTTTCAATGCCGCGGGAAACGCCCTTCTGCCACTTTCGATGCTTGACCTTTTTGGGCTGCAACATATTCGCTATCACTCAAATTCAAAATGCAAAATTTAGGTATCGCTCCGCCGCATCAAATGCGGCTTCGCGATAAATTCTAGAATCTCCCAATTTTGAATTTTGCATTGTCATTTTTAACTTTGATCTTTTAATTTTGAACTATCAAATACATCTCCTTTATAAATCCAAACCTTAACGCCGATTGTCCCGTACGTCGTGTAGGCGGTCCGCTCGGCGTAGTCGACATTTGCACGAATCGTCTGCAAAGGAATCCGCCCCTTCCGAAGCTTTTCGTAGCGGGCCATCTCCGATCCGTCAAGCCGGCCCTTTAATGAAACCTTGACGCCCTTCACCTCCCGAGACGCCGAAATCTTTTCAATCGACTGCTTCAAAACGCGCCGAAAGGGGAACCGTTTTTCTATATCGTCAACAATCATCTGTGCTGCGATCGCGGCGTGCGTCTCGGGCGATCGAACCTCTTCGATCGAGAGGCGGACCTCGTGGGGCTTTGTCGCGGCTTTAAAGCGCGTGCGTACATCAAAAAGCTTCTTCTTGATTTGATTTTTCAAATCCTCCGCTCCCGTCCCTCCGCGCCCGATTAAAATCCCCGGGCGCGACGTACTCACGATGACGTGCATGAGATTCGGCGAGCGTTCAATCTCTATTTTCTCAATGTGGGCGGCGCGAAGCTTTTTCTCAAGCCACTCGCGAAGAAGCGTGTCTTCCCGCAAATTTCCGGCGAAATTTTTCATGTCAAACCAGCGCGATTTCCACGTCGTCGTTCTGCCGATTCTGAATATGTATGGATGTACTCGGTGGGTCATATTCGCTATCGCTCAAATGTAAAATGTAAAGCTTAAAATGCAAAATTTAGGTATCGCTTCGCCGCATCGAATGCGGCTTCGCGATAGATCGTAAAATTTGCTCTTTTTAAATTTTGCATTATCATTTTTAATTTTGATTTTTTAATTTTGAACTTCTTGTGCCGAGCACTAAGGTGACATGGCTTGTCCGCTTTCTGATGCGGGCCGCCCGGCCGAAGGCGCGCGCGCGGGTCCGCTTTCCGACCGGTCCCCCGTCCACGGTAATGCGCTGTACTATTAAATCGCTCTCGTCGACACGGAAATTATTCTTTGCGTTTGCAACCGCCGACTTCAAAAGCTTCGCCAATGGATGCGAGGCGCGCTTGGTCAAAAAAAGGAGCTGGGTTTCGGCGCGCGCGACGTCCATTCCCCTAATCATATCCGCGACGAGCCGGACCTTCCGGGGCGCAATCGCGACATAATTCAATTCTGCAGTGATTTCATTCACGGATGTTATTGTTTTGCTGTTTCCTGGACCTTCTGTTCAATCTCTTTTTGCATCTTGCCGCCGTGGCGGATGAATTTGCGCGTCGGCGCGAACTCGCCCAGGTGGTGCCCGACCATATCCTCCATTGCTTTCACCTCGATGAATGCACGGCCGTTGTGCACGCCAAATGTATAGCCAACCATCTCGGGCGTTATCACAGAATCGCGGGACCATGTCTTGATAACGGTTTTTGAGCCCGGTGATACGCGGGACATGTGCTTTACAAGCGCTGGATGAATATACGGCCCTTTTTTAAGACTGCGAGTCATTGTTTATTTTCTTCGTCTGGACACAATAAATACATTCGACTTTTTCCGTCTGTTCCGCGTTTTGACGCCGCGCGCGGGCTTGCCCCACGGTGTTGCGGGACCCCGCCTGCGGCCCGTGAGAGTCCGGCCCTCCCCGCCTCCATGCGGATGGTCAACCGGATTCATGGCGGTCCCCCGGACAGTCGGACGAATACCCATGTGGCGCGCTCGACCCGCTTTTCCTATTGTCATAAGCGAGTGCTCGGGATTTGATAAAGTACCGATAGACGCCCAATTACCCGAACGCACCATACGGACCTCCTTTGACGGGAGCTGAATGTTCGTGTAGCCGCCTTCCTGCGCAATAATAATAGCTCCGGACCCGGCGGACCGCGCCATCTGCGCTCCGCGGCCTGATTCAATCTCAATATTATACACAATAGTTCCTATTGGAATATTTTTAAGCGGCAAGCGATTCCCGATTTCGACGCTTGCGTTTTCTGCCGTTACGACCGTGTCCCCGACTTTCATTCCCCGGGGAGCAAGGACATAGCGCTTTTCACCATCCTGGTAGCCGAGGAGTGCGATAAAACTCGTTCGGTTCGGATCATATTCGAGCGACTCCACGCGGCCGGGAATCCCCACTTTATCGTAGTAAAAATCAATCTCCCGCCAAAGGCGTTTCGCGCCACCCCCTTTATGGCGCGTTGTAATTCTTCCGAAGGCATTGCGCCCATGACTCCGATGGAATCCAGACGTAAGCGCCTTATGGGGATCTTTCCGGGTCAAAGTCGCCTTCCAATCAACTACTTCCATTTGGCGCCTTGCTGCTGATGTTGGATTATACTTTTTCATGCCAATGGTGTTAAAATTTACAAGCCCAAAGCGTAGTAAATTTTTCTACACCATTGAGCACCCCGTTAGATAAAAACCGTGATTCTTTTTCCCAAAGAGTCATATTCTCCTTATTCTGTTGTTTCTCTTGTAATTTCATAGTTCTTATCTAACGGGGTAAGGTTTTGTTCCTCAATTTTCTTCTCCGCCGGTTGGCGGATCGAAAATTGAGACAAAGCCCTTATTGCATAGTAATGGTCTCGCCTTCCTTCAATGTCACAACCGCTTTTTTAAACCCCGCCCGCCATCCGATTTGCCGTCCGCGCCTCCGCATCTTCCCGGGCATCGAAAGAATGTTCACGTCGCGTACCGTGACGCCGTATCTCGCTTTGACCGCGCGCGCGACCTCGTCTTTGTTTGCGCTCTGCGAGACAACAAACGTGTATTTTCCTCCGACGCCGCCCGCGGATGTTTTCTCCGTGACATGAGCGCGCTTGATCAAAGACGCGGCACCGAAACGGACGGGAGCCGTGCGCTCGGACTTCTCCGTCGCTTCATCGGTTTTCCGTTCGACCGGTTTTCGATTTTCCTGCGTCTCACCGGTCTTTCTCTTTTTCAAAAATTTGTTGAAAAACGCCATGGATGGATTTATTTTTTAAACGCCTCCGCAGCCGCTCGTGGCATAAAAATATATGTATACTCGAGCGCCGCGCGGGCGTTTATGTTCCGCGCTTCGCTCACCGCGGCATACGGGAGATTTCGTATCGCGCGATACGCCACATCGTCCTTCCCGTGAGTAAGGACCAAAACGCCATTTCCCTTTAGAATTTTTTTCCGTGAGGCATTTGCAAAATTCGAAAAAAATTCCGCGGCGCGTTTTGTCTTTGCCTCAGGGATCGAAAGATCGTCAAGAATCAAAATTTCATTCTCCCGCGCCTTTTGGGAAAGAACCGTAAAAAGCGCCTTTTTAGCCATCCTTCTGTTTATCTTTTTTTCGTAGTTTTTTTCTGCCAAAGGCCCGTGGGTAACGCCACCGCCTTTCCACAGGGGCGAACGAATAGACCCATGGCGCGCTCTTCCGGTCCCCTTTTGCTTCCACGGCTTTCTCCCGCCGCCCCGGACTTCGCTTCTGCCCTTTGCGTGCGCGGTTCCCTGGCGCTGGTTTGCAGCCTGCCCAATCACGACTTGATGCACCAGATCAGAATTCCACTTCAATCCAAATACCGCATCGGAAAGCGACGCCTTCCCAACCTCTTTTCCGTCCTTGTTGTATACAGGAAATTCCATATATTATCCGCGAATTTCTAAAAGCGTTCCGCGTCTGCCCGGCACCGCGCCCGAAATCGCCACAATTCCGCTTTCCGAATCAATCTTTATAATCTTCACATTCCGTACCGATACGCGCTCGCCTCCCATGCGCCCTGCCATTTTCATGCCTTTGACAACGCGACCTCCGGCGCGACCTCCGCCTCCGCCGATAGACCCGGGCTCGCGGTGCGCGTGCTTTGTCCCGTGGCTTGCCGGCGCGCCATGAAAACCATGTCTTTTTACCACACCTTGAAATCCTTTTGATTTTGAAACACCGCTTACCTTCACCACGTCTCCTTCAGAAAATTGAGTGACATCGATCGCCGTGCCGCGCTCCGGCGCGTCCTCGGTCCGGAATTCCCGCACGTATTGAAACGCTCCCAACTCCTTGAAGTGTCCTCTCTGGGGTTTCCGGATATTTTTTTCTTTGCGCGCGCCAAATCCAACTTGAACCGCTTGATAGCCGTCTCTTTCCTTTGTACGAACAGCGAGAACAACATTCGGGCGCGCTTCAACAAGCGTCACCGGAATAACGTTCCCTTTGTCGTCGAATACCTGCGTCATATGTAGTTTTTCGCCGAGAAGAAACTTCATATTTCTTACAATTGTGGCTACCCCGCACTAATTTCGGTTTGATCCTTCCATCTTTAATGATTCATCCCGCGGCGACGCCTTCGGCTTACAATACCCCATCACCAATGAATTGCCAAAATTAGTGCGGGGTTATTTGTCTCTAAACCAATCGGCCTTCGCCTGCGGCTCGCCCTCTTGGGCAGACAAATAAAAAACCGGGCTTCCCCGGCGTCATGCGCGAGAGAAATATTCCCTTCCGTTTTCATCCGATGTATGTCCCCGACAACCGATGGGTCGAGCTGAGCTCGATGGGATTTGAGCGGGATGAATCGCTCAAGAGTCAGTCCTTTGGACTCGCGGATCTGCAGAGACACTATCGCAGATCAACGCGGAAAAGACGGACAGCTTGAAAGATTCAATCAACTTTATTTTATCGACTTCTATACTTAAGCGAGGAAAGCAGCTTTTGAAAACATGTTCGAGCGAGCTGATATGTTTTCTCGACAATCACTACCGATTTCTATGCTCAAGCGAGCCACTATGCTCTCCCGCGAAATGTGAAGGTGGAGGTACAAATTCACGAAGTTTCGCGAGGAAGGAAACCGGCTTTGCCGGAGGTCTCCTCGAGCTCTTGAGCGGAGAGCATAGTGGCGAGCGATCACTTCATTTTTATCTCCACATCCACCCCCGCCGGAAGATTCAAATTCGTGAGGGCGCCGATGATTTTCGGGTTCGGATTCAAGATGTCGATGAGGCGCTTATGCACGCGTATTTCATACTGCTCCCGCGCGTTTTTGTGGACGAAACTCGAACGGTTCACCGTATACTTGTGAATCTCGGTGGGGAGGGGTGTTGGACCCGCAATTTCCGCGCCGTTTCGCACCGCCATGTCGACAATCTGCTTTGCAGAATTGTCTATGATTTTCGAATCATAGGCCTTCACCTTGATCCGAAGGCGCTGGATTACTTCTTCTTCTCGATGTTTTGTTGCCAAAGAGCGTGTGAGACCTCGAAGCGCGAGTGTCCTTCGTTGCCTCCGGACCCCCGCGCCCCCTGCCTTTATTTCAGAATTTTCGTTACGACGCCCGCGCCGACGGTCTTTCCTCCTTCTCGGATCGCAAAGCGCTGTTTTTCTTCAAGCGCGACCGGAGCAATAAGTTTTACTGTGAATTTAATCGTATCTCCCGGCATAACCATTTCAGTACCCTGGGGAAGCGTTACCTCTCCGGTCACGTCCGTTGTCCGGATATAAAACTGGGGTTTATATCCGCCGAAAAACGGCGTGTGGCGCCCGCCTTCTTCCTTTGACAAGATGTAGACCTCTGATTCGAATTCCGTATGCGGCGTCACGGAACCGGGCTTTGCGATAACTTGGCCGCGCTCAACGTCCTCTTTCTTGAGCCCACGAAGGAGAATGCCCGCGTTGTCGCCCGCGATTCCCTCGTCAAGCGACTTATTGAACATTTCAATGCCGGTTACGATCGTACGAGCAGTATCGCGGATGCCGATAACTTCGATTTCATCATTGACCTTAACCTTGCCTCGTTCAATGCGTCCCGTGACAACTGTTCCGCGGCCTTCAATCGAGAATACGTCTTCCACCGGCATCAAAAACGGCTTGTCCGTATCGCGGACCGGTTCGGGGATATAGGAATCGAGTTTTTCGCTGAGTTCAATAACTTTTTTCGCCCACTCATCATCCACAGACGTCGCTTCAAGCGCCTTCAAGGCAGAACCCCGGATAACGGGAATGTCGTCTCCCGGAAACTCATATTTTTTCAAAAGCTCCCGGACTTCCGCCTCGACAAGATCAATAAGCTCCGGATCGTCAACCATATCGCATTTATTCAAAAACACGATGACTGCGGGAACGCCGACTTGACGCGCAAGAAGAATATGTTCGCGCGTCTGAGGCATCGGGCCGTCAACGGCAGACACGACCAAAATTGCGCCGTCCATCTGTGCCGCGCCCGTGATCATATTTTTAATATAGTCCGCATGTCCCGGAGCGTCGATATGCGCGTAGTGGCGCTTTTCGGTCTCATACTCCGAGTGGTGAAGCGCGATCGTGATGCCGCGCGCTTTTTCCTCGGGCGCGTTGTCAATCTGGTCAACCGACTCAACACGCGACTTAAAGCCCTTTAACGAAAGGACTTTAGTAATTGCCGCCGTAAGCGTTGTCTTTCCGTGATCAACGTGTCCGATAGTACCGACGTTTACGTGCGGTTTTGTTCGCTCAAATTTCTCTGCCATAGAGAGTATATAGAGTGTTATAATAATAAAAAAACAATACGAAATCAATCATACCGAACAAACGCGCGTCCGTCAATAGGCCTTATATCGGCAGGTCTTCGAGCCGAATGTTTTCGGGCCGGACCGGCATTGGCCGCTCGTGGTCTCGCTCTGTTGGAATAAATTCGGTTTCCTCAAGCTCGTTTCCCATTGATTCAAGATAGTCCGGGCCGTAGGCGCGCGCGGGCATTACGCGGTATCCGCCTTCGGGGCGCCGCATAGGCATCATTGGCTGGGGCACCCCGCCCCGCAAAAGCTTCTGATATTCATGAAAAGACAAAACCACGATCTCCGGCTCCCCGTTTTCGAGGAATATGAATTTATCGCCGCTTTGCTGTACGAGATGCTTTATTTTGCCGAAATCCATACTTTGTTCTTACCCTTTCACACAAAAAGAGTCAATACATTAATCTCTATTGAAAAAGAATACCGACTCCCCCGCGCCGTTTTTCTTTTCATGCATGAGCGAGGAATATATCTTTTGAGACAATGTGAGGACACGTTTGCATGGTTCCAAATTGCTTTTGCGCATTGCAACGGCAAGAAAAGCGGCTTTTGAAACAATTATCTTTCGTTCTGTGCCCTAGCGAGCTGATATGCTTTCTCGACAATGGTCGGCAAAATTTGCATGGTTCTCCCGACGCGTCGTCGGGAGAAAATTTTGCGACCCCTTAGTGAATTTTTTCGCTGGAAAAAATTCACGTGTCGAGAAAGCATATCAGCGAGCCCTACTTCTTCCCTTCCTTTATCAACTCCGCAATATTTCCCGGCACTTCTTCGTAGTGGTCGAATTCCATGGTAAATGACGCTCTGCCCTGAGTGAGTGAGCGAAGCGTAGTGACATACCCGAACATTTCAGACAAAGGCACTTTTGCCTTCATGACTTTAATCCCCATGGAGCGGTCTTCCATTTCCTCGATTCGCGCGCGCTTTGCGTTGAGGTCGCCGGTAACTTCCCCCATGAACTGTTCCGGTGTTACGGTCTCCACGCGCATGATCGGCTCAAGAATAACGACTTGTGCGCGTCTTGCCGCTTCCTGAAGCGCAATGGAGGCCGCGATTTTGAAAGCGGCTTCGGACGAGTCAACCTCGTGGTACGAGCCGTCATAGACCGCGACTTCCATATCAACCATGGGGTATCCCGCAAAAATGCCTTTTTCCATGGCCTCTTTCACGCCTTTTTCAACAGCGGGAATATATTCTTGGGGAACGAGCCCCCCTCTAATTTCGTTCACGAATTCAAAACCCTTTCCGCGCTCAACGGGTTTAACTCTCAACCACACGTGGCCGTATTGTCCCCGACCGCCCGACTGGCGAATGAATTTCCCCTCCGCTTCGGCGGTCTTTTTTATTGTCTCCTTGTATGCAACTTGGGGCCGTCCGACGTTCGCTTCAACGGAAAATTCGCGCTTCATGCGCTCCACGAGAATTTCCAAATGCAATTCGCCCATGCCGGAAATAATGGTTTCTCCGGTTTCTAGATCTCCTTTGATGCGAAACGTCGGATCTTCTTCAGATAGACGCTTTAATGCCATACCCATTTTTTCCTGGTCCGCTTTTGTTTTGGGCTCGATTTTCAACGACACGACGGGCTCGGGGAATATGATTCGCTCAAGAATAATCGGATGCTCGGGATCGCAGAGGGTATCCCCGGTATGCGTATTTTTCAGGCCGACGATCGCGCCGATGTTTCCTGCCTGAATCTCTTTTAGTTCCTCGCGCGTGTTTGCGTGCATGCGTAAAATCCGGCCAACACGCTCCTGCGAATCCTTTGTTGAATTTAAAACGTAGCTTCCCGCGGAGAGTGTCCCGGAATACACGCGGAAAAATGTGAGCTGGCCAACGTAGGGATCGGTTTGGAGCTTGAATGCAAGCGCGGCAAACGGCGCATCGTCCGTTGCCTCGCGCGTTGTCTCCGCACCGGTCTTTTGGTCAATTCCTTTTACCGGCGGAAGATCAACGGGAGACGGAAGATAATCAACGACCGCGTCAAGCACCAATTGCACGCCTTTATTTTTCAGGGCGGACCCCGTAAGCACCGGAACCAATTTATACGAGAGCGCGGCCGCGCGAAGCGCCGCCTTTAGCTCGGGAACAGAAATTTCTTTCTCCTGGAGATATTTGTGGGTGAGTGCGTCATCCGACTCTGCAATTTTTTCAACCATTTTGTGCCGCCATTCCTCCGCGATCGCGCTCATCGATTCCGGAACGTCTTCCCACACGACATTCTCTCCCTTATCGCCTTCGAAACGGGCAACTTTCATATTCAAAAGATCAATAACCCCTTCAAAGTCCTGTTCCAAACCCACCGGATACTGGACAGCGACCGCATTCGGCGTCAGGCGCTCGTGAATCGAGGCAAGCGAGCGCTCAAAAGACGCCCCTGTCCGGTCGAGTTTGTTGATGAAACACACACGCGGCACGTGGTAGTCGTCGGCATAGCGCCAATTGGTCTCTGATTGCGGCTCTACGCCCGCAACGCCGTCAAATACCACAACCGCGCCATCAAGGACGCGAAGCGAGCGCTTCACCTCAACCGTAAAATCAATGTGCCCCGGAGTATCAATCAAATTAATCCGGTATTCGTGTTCTTTTGTCTGCGGCGCGTATGTCGGCTTCCAAAAACAGTTTGTTGCGGCAGACGTAATCGTAATTCCGCGCTCTCGCTCCTGCTCCATCCAGTCCATCACCGTATCTCCCTCGTGCACTTCGCCGATTTTATGTGATACGCCGGTATAAAACAAAACCCGCTCGGAAACAGTCGTTTTCCCGGCATCAATGTGGGCAATAATGCCTATATTTCGAGTTCGTTCTAACGGATATTCGCGGAGCATACATTAAGAAAATTCAAAAGCGAGATGACACTATTTCGAAACCATGATTCTGCCGAGCGGGCCTGGTGTCCCAATCCGCCGTCTGGCGGAGAGGGACGAGCGAGGCAGAATCCCTGAGGTGAGTCCCGGCGCTGGCCGGGACGATAGCCGTGTTGAGAAATAGTGTCATCGAGCAACCTACCACGCAAAATGCGCAAACGCCTTATTCGCATCCGCCATTCTATGAGTGTCTATTTTTTTCTTTATAGCGGAGCCCTCGTTTTTTGCGGCGAGCACCAATTCCTCCGCGAGTTTTTCATGCATTGGTTTTCCTTTTTTTGATCGCGCGGCATCCAAAATCCAACGGTATGTCAGCGCCATTCTACGCTCGCCGCGGACTTCGCGCGGCACCTGATAGGTCGCCCCTCCAATCCGGCGGGAACGGACTTCAAGAAGTGGGCCTACGTTCCTCATCGCCGTGTCAAAAACAACAAGCGGATCTTGATTATACTTTTTCTCAATCAAATCAAAAGTTCGATAGACAACTTTCTGCGCGACCGACTTCTTCCCGCCCTTCATGACATAGTTAATAAACTTCGCGATTGCGACGTTTGAATACTTCGGATCCGGAAGAATATCCCGTTGAAATTTTCGTTTTCTTCGCATATCCACTTAAATCCTAAATCTTAATATCTAAATACTAAACAAATCACAATGAATCAAACCACAAATTATAAACACGTTTGGAACATTGGAATTTCGAATTTGGGATTTGTTTAGGATTTCGAATTTCGTGCTTAGGATTTTGGTCGCTTCGCCCCGTACTTTGACCGCTGCTGTTTTCTTCCTTCAACGCCAGTTGTATCAAGGATACCGCGGACAATGTGATACCGAACGCCGGGCAAGTCCTTTACGCGCCCCCCGCGGATCAAAACAACCGAGTGCTCTTGGAGTGCGTGTCCTTCGCCGGGAATATAGGCGGTCACCTCCATGCCGTTCGTCAAACGGACGCGGGCGACTTTCCGAAGCGCAGAATTTGGCTTTTTGGGGGTCATCGTCGTTACTTTGATGCACACGCCCCGCTTAAACGGAGACGCGTACGGCACCGGACGATTCTCCAAAACATTAAAACCCCTGCCCAAGGCAGGTGACTTCGACTTATACGCGCGGAATTTTCTTCCGTGCTTGATCAGCTGATTTATAGTCGGCATCGAAACATCATGAAATATGAAGCTCCACGGGTAAACCCATGGTCTTCTGGGGCGTGGACAAATACGATAATACCAATATACCGAGCGAAAGTCAAACCCCGCCACTACAATTTTGACTGGTTTTCTGCCGCCCCGATCACAAGGCCCCCGGACCCGCAATCACGCGAAACACAAACGAAACAACGGGAAGAAGCCATCCCGCGAGAACGAAAATAAAAATGAGAAGAATGAAAAATCCGTATCGCTCGAGAAGCGACTTCACGCCCTCCCACCGGTACGGCAAAACGGCAAAAAGAACTTTTGATCCGTCAAGTGGAGGAATGGGAATTAAATTAAATACGAACAAGAACAAATTCGCGACAGCGACGTATGACGCGATCACGACAAGGTTTGAAAAAAATACGCTTCCCTCTGCGGCGGAGGCAGAAAAACGGATAAGAAGCCCGGAGGCGACCGCAAGCAGAAGATTTGATCCAGGCCCCGCAAAGCCAACAATAGCCGGCCCCCAGTCCTGCGCCCGGAGATTATACGGATTATACGGCACGGGCTTTGCCCAGCCGAACAACGGCCCGCCCAAAAAAATCGAAATCGCAGGAAGAATGATTGAACCAAAGGGATCAACGTGTTTTATCGGATTTAACGTAAGGCGCCCCGCGTAGAGCGCGGTCCGGTCGCCCAAAAAAAGCGCGGCGTATCCGTGCGACACCTCGTGTATCACAACGGAAAAAACAAGAATCGCTATTTGAAATGTAAATACTATTGCGCTTTCCATTCTTCTATGCTATATTATCCGGGTCTAATACTGAAATTTTATGAAAGTGTGTGCAATCTGCGAAAAGGGTTCGACGAGCGCCGGAAAACGCGCATTCCTTCGGAGTCATTATAATCCGACAACGACCGTTCGGAAATACCCAAATCTTCAATGGGCCCGGAATGAATACGGAAAACGAATCAAGGCCTGCGTCAAATGCATCAAAAAAATACACAAAACATAACGCCTATGCGAATCACGGCAATCGAAATGAATGCGCTTCGGCGCGCACAAAACATCTTTCTTCCCGCATTCAAAGGCGAACCGCTTGAAAAAGCGGCTTTTTTCCAATTCCTTCCTTCTCCGATGCGGGCGGTGACAAAAAAATTCCTAAAAGAGGAATTCACGGGAGAGGACGGGGAAACAAAACTCTTATGGACGCCGCGCGGGAAAAATACCCGGATTGCGTTTTTCGGACTCGGAGAGCGAAAGGCGTGGAACACGCGAAAAGCGCTTCTCATCCCTCGCCGAATGGTTCAATTCGCAAAACGGGAAAAAATAAAAGAGTTCGCACTGCCGCTTAGTGACGTCTTTGGAACGGAAGAAAACCACGCGGCTCGCGTCGCGACAAACGCGATTCTCGCGGACTACGACTTCAACCGCTATAAAGAAACGCCGAAGGACGGATGGCCGAAAGTAAAAAATATAACGCTTGCCGTTGAAAAAAAACTCATCCGCGACGTAGAGCAAAAAATCACCGAAGGAATAATTATCGGAGAGGAAACAAATCGCGCACGGGATCTTGCAAACACCCCGGGTGGCGACATGACGCCAAAGCTCCTTGCCGCAGAGGCAAAGCGCGCAGGAAAAGAATGGAACATTCCCGTAACGATTTTTGACGAGAAAAAAATGAAAGCGCTTGGTATGGGTGGAATTCTCGGCGTTGCGCAAGGTTCAACAGAGCCGCCGCGATTCATTATTATGGAGTACAAAGGCGGACACAAAGATCAAAAACCGCTTGTGCTTGTCGGAAAAGGAGTGACATTTGATACGGGCGGCCTCAACATCAAGCCCGACCAGTATATATATGAAATGCATATGGATATGTCCGGGGGTGCTGCGGTAATCCACGGCGTTGCCGCAATCGCGCGCCTCAAGCTTCCGATTAATGCAGTAGGAATAGTTCCTGCTGTCGAAAACATGCCGTCCGGATCAAGCTATCGGCCGGGGGACCTTTTAAAAACCATGTCCGGAAAAACAATCGAGGTCCTAAACACCGACGCCGAAGGCCGCGTCATTTTATCGGACGCGTTATGGTACGGATGGAAGTATTTCAAGCCCGGACTTATGGTTGATTTTGCGACCTTGACCGGTGCGGCGCACGTTGCCGTCGGAAATTTTATGTCCGCGGTATTTACAAAAAAGAAAGAAACCGAGGATCTTTTACGGGACGTCGGATCAAAATCCGGGGACTATGTCTGGCCGTTTCCGTTGTGGGACGAATACCTCGCGGATATCAAGGGAACGTTCGGCGACCTTTCAAACATCGCCAAAAGCGACCGCTATGGTGGCGCAATCCACGGAGCAAAATTCTTGGAGCAGTTCACCGGAGAAGCCGACTGGGCTCACATTGATATCGCCCCGAAAATGACAACCATTGACTCGGAATTTCTCTCAAAAGGAGCATCGGGCGTCGGCGTTCGATTTATCGTGGATAATACAGTAATTCTTTTGTTACGCTATTTTCTAACACTCGATTAAGAATCGCACTTTAAAAGGTATGAGCCAAGAAAAATTTTCTCACGAAGCAAATCAACCCAGACAAGAAGAAACAGAAGCGTTTATCAAAAAAAGAAAAGAAAATCCCAGCAAAGAAAGACTAGATTTCTATCAGAGTACCTTTGAAGTAAATGGGAAGCGTATTGAGAATCTTGGTGTATATCACGACCCAGTCGCGTTAAAGGAATATAGAAAGGAATTAGAAGCCGCAGTTGGGCGTGCTTCGGTTGTGGTGCTTGAAGGAGCACCTACCGCATCGGGAATATATTCGGAAGCATATATTGACTACATGTTGAAAATTACAAAATCTCATGGATTAGATTTATCACGAGATATGGTTATTGACCGATTAAAAAACGAAGAAACGGGATTTCATTTTTTTAGAGTTGTTGAGGAAATCGCTGCAAGGGCTGGGAAACCTATAGTAGTAATAGATCCGGCAGGTACTGACTATACAAATGAAGAATCTCGAACAAATAGAAAAAGAGGAAGACAAACTAATGATGCAATAGAATTAACTAAACTTGGCATGTTTTTAGCCGGAATAGCTGGTATTGTAGGGCCAGAAGTCGTTCGAACTTCTTCTGCAGAAAAAGAGATACAAACTCAAGGAGAAAAAAGTAAAAAAGATATAACACGTCGTACTTTTCTAAAAAGAATGATTCAAGCGATTGGTGTAACCGCACTCACGCCTACGATCATAACTTTTCTTAATAGAGGAAATCGGGCTAGTGGAATTGCAAGAAAGGCCGCCTATGATTATTATGATTTTCGTGACGTTACATCAACAAAAGGATTAAAAATGCTAGCAGAAAAAAACCTGGGAACAGAACCAATTCTGCTTGTTTACGCTACCCCTCACTCTCGTGCAATAGAGTACTATAGTTCTCACCCGAAACTGACTGAGACGAAATATGATTTATACAAACCGCTTAGAGATGCGGAACAACCCACACTACGTTTGTATAGATTCGAAAACAATTCTTGGCGACTTGCTATAAAAGAAGAAATAAAATAATAGTCCGATTTCAGACATCTAGAGAAAATTCATATGATTCCCGTTTTCCTCACTCGCATAAAAACATCTGACGGCATTACGCTCGAAGGTATTGTTGTCCCTCCAAAAAAGAAAGGGAGAATTGCCCTCATCTGGATCCACGGCCTTACCTCGAGATTTTCGTCTGGCCAGACGCTGATAAACGAGCTTTCATCTTTGTGCACGAAAAACAAAATCGCGTATTTCAAGTTTAATACACGGGGACACGACATTGTCTCACGGGGACCGAAACAAAAACCCATCGGTGGCGCATTTGAAAAATTCGAGAAAAATTCGAGGAGTGCGTCCGCGATATTGACGCAATGATTCGCTTCTCAAAAAAACTCGGATATAAAAAAATAATCCTTGCGGGGCCTTCGACCGGCGCGAATAAAACGCTCTACTACCAATACAAAAAGAAAAATCCCGCGGTAAAGGGAATTATACTCGCGGGCGCCATAAGTGATATGTCCGCGTGGAAAACCGGAGACGCAAAAAAAATTGCCCGGGCAATCAAAATCGCGAAACAAGCAAAAAACAAAGACACTCTCCTCCCCCAAGAATACGGAATATACTCTGCGGCCCGGTATTTAAGTTTATTCGAGGCGGGGGGCGCGGAAGATGTATTCCCCTATCGCAATCCAAAGGCAGGATGGAAAGAGCTCAAAAGCGTTCGCGTACCAGTCATGGTCATTATAGGATCACGAGACGAACATCGCGACCGTCCGGTGAAAAATATCATCGAAGCGTTTCGCAAAAATGCCGTTTCAGCAAAATCATTTTCTGGTATCATTATAAAAGGCGCAAAACACGGATTTCAGAAAAAGGAAAAAGAACTTGCGTCAAAAATAATAACGTGGGTACATAGAAATGTACGATAAGAAACCGGGCCATAGTGTAGCGGCAACACACGTCCTCGGGGAGGATGTAACGGTGGGTTCGACTCCCACTGGCCCGAAAATCTTGTACGATGCAAGCACACACCCGAGGGGACGAAACGTGAATGTCTTCACGTTTCGCTGAACACACCGAAATTTCTGAAATCGGACTTCGAAATCGAATTCCTTGACGAGCGCAATATGAGAGGTTTTGAAATACCAAACGTTAATGAAGATACTTCCAGGCTTTCGCGGGTACAGGAAGATGTAACCGAGCGTATACAAAGCATTTTGGATTCCTTTAAATCTCTGGTTGAGGAACAAAAAAGAATGAACCCTGAAATGAATGGCGAGATTGATAATGTCGGACGCCTCCTCTTGCTGAAAGGCGAGCGTGATTTAAGGTATTGGATGCGAAAGCGCAAAGATACAGGAGAAACTTTTTTGAAAGAGTTTTCTATAAGTGCTGATTTTTTCCGCAGAAAATTTTTTGAACTCTTAGAACTTCTCAAGGACATCCCAAAAGAGGGGTCTGTTCTTGATTTGGCCTGTGGAACTGGTGATGTCGCAATTTTGTTGGCGATGCGTGGACAAAAATCATTTGGCGTGGAAATTGATCCCGGCCAAGTACGAATGGGAAGGTTTTATGCAAAACAGCTTGGTATTGAAATTGATATTCGTCAGGGCAATATTATCAATGGCGACCTACCGCAAGCCGATCATTGGGTAGCAAAACATCCATGTGCAAAAAATATGGCACTCCCCGACGCAATCATAAGTAGGTGGAGCAAAGAGGCCAGTGCACATAAGCTTGTGTGCATGACGTGTTGCCAAGGAAAAGCCCAGGATAGTTTTCCTAGCTACGAGGGAATGAGTGCTGAACAGTGGAAGGGTCTTTGCAAACAGTCTGATTGGACAAACAATAAAGATCCCGAGAAACAAAGGTTAGGGCACGAGGCCATGGATGCTATTGACGAGAAACGGATTTCTTTTTTAAGCGGGTTAGACCTACAAGCTACGTTGAAAAAAGTCGAGAATACAATAAAAGGCAATGTTATTATCGCAGAAAAAGCATCCGCATAGTTTAAGCGTGGACTGGACTATTCTTTTTGACCAGTTTTAGCTAATTCCAGAGCGAGTTGCTCATCACCAAATACAATTGCAAATCCAGGATAAAGTTCCTTGACCACATCTTGACCATTGCGTTGATAGAATGTTGCCTCGCGTCCTCTATCCTCTTTTCTTACGGCGGTAAAACCTTTTGCTTTTAATGTTTCGTAATCTAATTTATCAGCTCCGACAAAATATAAATCATCTGCTTTTGACACGCCAGCCTGTTCTCCGCCGATTGCCATATAAATAAACGCGTCGGTTTCTGCAAATGCAACTCCGTCTTTCATAACGTATTTTTCTTTTGCCGATTTG
>Ga0076056_110_pt1 | contig 22842 bp, 29 predicted proteins | sample RifGroB1_FD_68087 | JGI IMG/M metagenome (GOLD analysis project Ga0076056, IMG submission 68087) | Parcubacteria bacterium GW2011_GWB1_50_9
CCCGAAACACAGACAAATTTCCCCAGAGGAATTTTTACGTCTATATTTTTGAGGTTATGTTCTTCTGCGCCGCGTATCGTAAGATATTTTCCTTCGTCCCGGATGTGAAATTTTTTCGAAAAATCAATTTTCTTTTTTCCAGAAAGATAGTCGGCGGTGAGCGTATCTGCTTTGAGGATCTCTTTTGCCGTTCCCTCAAAAATAACAGAGCCGCCGTGCCTGCCCGCACCCGGACCCAAATCAATAATCCAGTCGGCCTCTCGCATGGTTTCGGCGTCGTGCTCAACGACAATAATCGTATTCCCGATATCTCGAAGGTTTTTAAGCGTTTGTATGAGCCGCGCGTGGTCGCGCGCATGGAGCCCAATCGATGGCTCATCCAAAATATATATGATCCCTGTGAGACGCGATCCGATCTGGGTCGCGAGCTTGATTCGCTGGGCCTCACCTCCCGCAAGGGTCGTTGATTCGCGGGAAAGAGTAAGATACTCAAGACCTACGTCCTTCAAAAACGTAAGCCGCTTTGATATCTCCCGTATCAGCGGGAGTGCCACCAGAAACTCCGACGACCCGAGAACACCTTTTTTGTTTGCGCTAAGCTCCCGAAAATATTCTTCGGCTTTTTCTACGGTCCGGTCGCTCACGGAGGCAATATTTTCATCCCCGATTTTTACGCCGAGCGCTTCCGGTCGGAGCCGCTTGCCATTACACGACTCGCAGACCTTAATCACCATATATTTTTCAATCTCTGCCCGGGTGAAATCAGAATCAGTGTCTTTCCACCGTCGCTTCAGATTCGGAATCACCCCTTCAAAAGCATTCTCCGGCTTTTCCTCGCCCTCGACAAAATCTTCAACGCTTTTTTCACCGTTCAAAATGACGTCGACAACTTTCGAAGGCAGATTTTCCAGAGACGTATTCAAAGAAAATTTGTACCGGGCTGCCAAGTCGTCAAGAATCCACCAGTACCACGACTGCCTGCCCAAGCGGTGGGACGCCGATGCCCACGGCCGGATTGCGCCTTCCGCGATCGTCAGGCGCTTGTTGGGAATCACGAGCTCCGACTGAACCTCAAGGACCGAACCGAGGCCGGTGCAGGCGGAGCAAGCGCCGTAGGGCGAGTTAAACGAAAAAGTCCGAGGCTCGATCTCCGGGAGGTTTACACCGCACTCGGCGCACGCGAAATGCTGGGAATAGAGCATTTCTTCTACGTCTTTTTTCCCCGCCGACGCCACACTCGCAATCATTATCCCTTTCCCGATTTTGAGCGCGGTCTCCACAGAATCGCGGATCCGCGGTCGCTCAATATCAGAATCAGGAGAAAAACGGTCAACCACGACCTCAAGCGTATGCTTTCGCTTCTTGTCAACCGCATGAGCAAAAAAATCATCGATGAGCATAATCGCTCCGTCAAAGCGGACCCGCAAAAAACCAGCGGCCTTTACTTCCTCGGCTAAAGCCCGATGCTCTCCTTTTTTCCCCTGAACAAGCGGAGCAAGAATTGCAACCTCCGCACGCTGCGGGAATTTTGTAAGCGAGGCAATAATATGGTCCACGGACTGCTTTTTTACGGGCTTGCCGCAATTCGGACAATGAGGGCGGCCTACGCGCGCAAATAAAATGCGGAAATAATCATGGATCTCCGTAATGGTTCCCACGGTTGAGCGCGGATTTTTTGAAATTGATTTCTGGTCTATGGAAATCGCGGGAGAAAGACCTTCGATGGATTCAACATCGGGTTTGTCTTTTACTCCCAAGAATTGCCGCGCGTAGCTTGAGAGCGACTCGACGTAGCGGCGCTCCGCCTCGGCGTAAATTGTATCAAACGCCAAAGACGACTTTCCGGAGCCGGAAAGTCCGGTGATCACAACAAATTTCCCTTTCGGAATATCGAGGTCAATATTTTTCAGATTGTGCACCCTCGCGCCCCGAATCCGTATGACGCCGCCAAAACCGCCTTTTGAAGAGAAATTCTTTTTCATTGACAACCCATGATATACTGTTTTCGACAAAAAGGCAAGAAAACGATGTCCTTAAAATCCGGGCCGGAAAATGCTATTATTCCAGCTGATTATGGCCATCCAAAAACTGCCGAAAAAAGCGCCGAATACGCCGGGTGTATATATATTCCGCCGCGGGAAAATCGCTATCTACGTCGGCAAAGCCGAGAATCTGCGAAAACGGCTTGCTTCGTATTTCCGGAAAAACGCAGGCGCAAAAGTTGAATCGCTTCGCGAGGAAGCAACCCGGCTTGAATGGAACGAACTCTCTTCTGACATCGAAGCCCTCATCAAAGAATCAGAGCTCATCAAAAAATACCGGCCGAAATATAACATTTTGATGCGGGACGACAAAAATTATTTCTATGTCGGATTTTCCCAAGATGAATTTCCGAAAATTTTCATAACCCACCAGCCATTTCGCACTGAAAATTGCAAATTGAAAATTGAAAATTCTTCGTATGTTGGTCCTTTCACATCCGGCTCCGCGCTCTATCAAACCCTGAAAATACTACGGCGCATTTTCCCCTATTGCACATGCAAAAAATTCCATACGCGGCCGTGCCTCAATGCCCAAATAAGCCGCTGCCCCGGATTTTGCTGCTATTCACCACCGATAGTTAATCCATTTAAAACACGATCGTATTTTAAATGGCAGAACGAGTACCACCGGAATATACAAAATATCACCGCTGTGCTTTGCGGAAAGAAAAAAACATTGATTCGCAAATTGAGGAAAGAAATGCGCGAAGCCGCAAAAAAGGAGGAGTTCGAGCGCGCGGCGGAACTCCAAAAACAAATCGAAGGAATTGAGAATATATTTCTACATCGAATGTTTCTGGATCACGCGCTTGCAAAACAGCGGCGAGGCCACGACTGGCAAAAAATTGAGCGGACGATTCAGGCGCTTTTCGGGACAATGCGGCGAATACGCCGCGTCGAAGGATACGATATATCAAATATCTCCGGTACTGCCGCAACCGGATCCATGGCCGTATTTGTGGATGGCGCCCCATCGAAAAATAATTACCGAAAGTTTAAAATAAAGACAGTAACGGGCATAAGCGATGTTGATATGCATCGAGAGGTCTTAAACCGTAGATTTAGGCATTCCGACGGATGGGGCACGCCCGATCTTTTGCTCATCGACGGCGGAAAGCCGCAAGTGAGTGCCGCTCTCCAAGCGCTTCAGATGCGAAAGGTCAAAGGGATACTCCTTGCCGGACTCGCGAAGCGGGAGGAAGAATTATTCCTGCCCGGACGCAGAGATCCGATTCGCCTTGACTTTCTCCCCGCGCACACCTCGCATTTTTTCCAGCACGTTCGTGATGAATCACACCGCTTCGCAAAAAAATATCACCATAAATTGCGGGAAATTTCGTATCGAAATGAATCCCGTTAGAAGTCGGGATAGCTTCCATACAGAATCAATCAAGAGAGGATCAACTTTGTTACTCCGATAGCAAGAGAGAATCAAACTTCTAACGGGATGAAAACAAAAAAATCAAAAAGTGAAAAACGCGCTTCAAAAAAGAAAAAACGCCGATACCATAAGGTCGGCGGACGAAGCGTGTTCTTAATTCAATCAATTCAGAAATCCCGCACTATGAAATAAGAATAAGATGAAAACCCCTTGCAATCGCATCGGCTAATTCAAGAATGTTCGGAATGAAAGAACCGAGGATAATAAAGAAGAGAAAAACGAGAATGACGATTCGCAAACGGAGATGTCTCATCATAACCCCCCAGACGGTGCTCTCCATACACTACCACGATCGTATCGTATTTCAAAGCCCCTCTTTTTTCATTTCCTGAATGAGTTCTTTTGTCTTTTTTGAAATATGCCTCGGGATATCAACTTTAATCTGGATTAAGAGATCCCCTCTTCCGTAGCCTCAAGCATTTCTACATCTACGGTATCTCCCAGAATAGCTTGTGAGAGTTTGATCGGAAGCTCCATGATAATATCGTCTTCCTGTCGCCGAAAACGTGGATGGGGCCTGACGCGAACACGGATAAAGAGATCCCCCGGCACCCCGCCAACAATAGACGCTTCGCCTTTTCCCGTAATTTTGAGCACTTCCCCTTCCCGAATCCCCTTTGGGACAAAAACCTCGATTCGTTCTGCCGCGTTCAGAATTCCTTTCCCGTGGCACTCGTGACATTTTTTCTCGGGCCGCTTTCCTGATCCTTGACACTCAGGACAGACCGAAACCTGCGTGAACGAACCCAAAAACGTCCTCTGGGTTTTTTGAATATTCCCTTTTCCGTCGCAGGACTTGCATGATTCGAGCTTCGAGCCGGGCTCACCGCCCGTTCCCTCGCACTTCGCACAGCGCGAGAGTTTCGAGAGTTCAATATCCCGCTTACCGCCGAAAATCGCCTCCTCAAAAGGTATTTCGAGCTCGGTCTTTATGTCGCGGCCCTTTCGATCCCGGGTTTTTTGGCGAACGCCGCCCCCAAACCCGCTCAAAAAATCTTCGAAAACATCAGAGAAATCGAATTCAGCGCCGCCGAAATCCCCATCAGAACGGAATCCGCCGGGCCACTCGAATCCAAACCCCTGTCCAGGTCCTGCGTGTCCTCCCTCAAACACGCGGCCGAACTGGTCATACTGCGCGCGCTTTGAGTCATTCGAAAGCACCTGGTATGCCTCACTAACCTCCTTGAAACGCGCTTCGTCCCCCCCTTTATCCGGATGGTACTGATGCGCGAGCTTGCGATACGCTTTCTTTATGTCTTCCTTCGTGGCGTTACGCGGAACACCGAGGACTTTGTAGTAATCTTTTGCCATGGGGAGTTCTTAAAAAACAAGCTTCTCGACTTCGATCGTCACTTTCTCTTCCCTTACGATTGTAGCAAGAACCATACAACGAATCAAAACATATGTTAAAAGCATTGAAATAAAATACAAGGGCCAAGTAAATGCCTTAAACGCGAGAAAAAAAACCATTGCCGCGGCAACAGGGAGGAAATTCCGATACGGCCCAAAAAAACTTTGGATTTTTTCGGTGATCGCGCTGTAAAACGCTTCTCCTATTTTTTCTTCGCCCGACAACGTAATACCGAACTGCTTTGACAAATTATTACGCTCGAGCAAAATTATTTTCGCCAATTCGCCCTTGGGGATCGACGCAAGAGGAACTCCTTGCTTCGTGAGTTCGCGCTCGGCTATCACGAAAAGCAGATCATCGACCGTCGTTTCGGCGTCGACCTTCGGAAGATCGGAAAAAAATCCCGACCCGCCGGACATACGGTCAAGAAAGAACTGTATGAGCGAGCGCGGCACAAATGCGGAAAGCGCGCGTTCTTCATTCAAGCCCGAAAAATAGAACATTGAGATCAGGAGCGCCACAACGGAAAAATACACCGGAAGCCCGGCGCGAACGATTTTTGCAACGCTGAAACCAAGGGAATAATCAAATTCCTGCCGCATTCGATATACCGCGTATACTATGAGAAAAATGGATGCGACGTACGCGCCAAGCACGGTCGGCGTCGCAGTAATAAAAAGATACGAAGCGCCGACTCCCATAATCGGGAACGCATAGGCAAGAATCCTCGTCCTCACAAAAATTCCGAGGAGCGCAAAAAGAGAGCCCGACACAACAAGCCCGACAACCGGCAGGATAAAACGAACAAAGTCCCGATACTCGCCTTCCGTGAGGAGTGGAAGAGTTTTGTTCCACACCCAAAAGGTAATTACGGGAATCCCCGCAGCCAAGACCCCGAGCACGAGTTCTTTTTGATTATATCTTGAGGCCATAATGCTCCAGTGAGCCCTACCTTACATCCATGCTTCTGCGAGCAAATAGGCGGTTGAGATAATCTCATTTCGCTCTATGCTTTCGCGAGCTGATATGTTTCTCTCGACAATGGTCGGCAAAATTTGCATGGTTTCCCCGACGCGCCGTCGGGGAAAAATTTTGACGACCCCTTAGTGAATTTTTTCGCTGGAAAAAATTCACGTGTCGAGAGAAACATATCAGCGAGCCACACCCTTGAGAGAATTTATCGAAAACCGCTATTGCGAGTCAGGATCTTCCTTCTCTTTATACTCCGCGTCTTTTACGTTTCCGTCCGCGCCAGCGTCTCCGGGAGGGGTTTGGCCAGCAGCCGCACCATACATGGATTGCCCGATTTTCTGCATCGCGGACGAAAGGTCTTCCGCGGCTTTTGTAATTGCGCCCGCGTCAGAACCGTCTTTGACGGACTTGAGAGCGCTCACCTTTGATTCTACATCAGATTTGATGTCTGGCGAAACCTTATCCCCCGCCTCGCGAATCGCTTTTTCCGCGGCGTATACGAGCGCGTCTGCGGAATTCCGGGCGTCCGCAAGTTCACGCTTTTTATGGTCTTCTTCAGCGTGAAGTTCGGCGTCCTTTTTCATGCGCTCGATTTCGTCTTTCGAAAGCGATGTTGACGCTTCGATTCGGACGGATTGCTCTTTCCCGGTCGCTTTGTCCTTTGCCTTCACGGACAAAACCCCGTTTGCGTCAATGTCAAATGTAACCTCGACTTGCGGCATACCGCGGGGCGACGGCGGAATTCCGTCCAAGATGAATCGCGCAAGGGTCTTATTATCCCCCGCCATTTCCCTCTCACCCTGGAGAACGTGAATTTCAACCGATGTCTGACTGTCCGCCGCAGTCGAGAAAACCTGCGATTTCGACGTCGGGACAGTAGTATTTTTTTCGATGATTTTTGTCATGACGCTTCCCAAGGTCTCGATACCGAGGGAAAGAGGGGTGACGTCGAGCAAAAGAACGTCCTTTACCTCGCCCTGCAAAATCCCGGCCTGCACCGCCGCGCCTATTGCAACGACTTCATCCGGGTTGATCGAGCGATTCGGCTCTTTGCCAAAAAGCGTCTTCACTGCGTTGATAATAGCCGGCATCCTAGTTTGCCCTCCGACAAGGATTATCTCATCAATATCGGAAAGCGAGAATCCGGAGTCCTTGACCACCTGCTTCGTGATCTGAACTGATTTTTCCACCATATCGCCGACAAGCTCCTCGAGCTTTGAGCGCGACATCTTCATCACAAGGTGCCTGGGCCCTGACTCGTCCGACGTGATGAACGGAAGATTGATTTCGGTCTCCGGCGTTGTCGAAAGCTCGTGCTTCGCTTTTTCCGCGGCTTCTTTGAGGCGCTGGAGCGCGAGCGTGTCCTTCGAGAGATCCACACCCTGATCTTTTTTGAATTCCTCGGCGATCCATTTGATGATCCGCTGATCAAAATCATCCCCGCCGAGGTGCGTATCGCCTCCGACGGCTTTCACTTCAATCGTATCGTGGGTAACTTCAAGAACGGAAAGGTCGAACGTACCTCCGCCGAAATCGTACACCACGATCTGCTCATCCCTTTTCTTGTTGAAGCCATAGGCAAGGGCGGCCGCGGTCGGCTCGTTCAAAATGCGTTTTACCTTAAGCCCCGCAATCTCGCCCGCGGCCTGCGTGGCTTTGCGCTGGGCGTCATCGAAGTACGCGGGAACGGTGATCACCGCTTCATCAATTTTTTGTCCGAGCTTTTCTTCGGCGTCATGCTTTAACTTCTGCAGAATCATCGCGGAGATCTCCTCCGGCCGGTACCACTTCTCGCCCATTTTTGCTTCAACCCCGCCATTCGATGCTTCCTTGATCTCATAGGGGAGAAGCGACTTATCGCGTTTTATCACGGCATCGGTAAACTTCCTGCCGACAAGGCGCTTGATAGAATAGAGGGTATTCACGGGGTTTGTCACGGCTTGGCGGTTCGCCAGAAGCCCCGTAAGACGTTCGCCCGACTTTGAAACCGCGACCATTGAAGGAGTTGTCCGATTTCCCTCTTTGTTTTCAATAATTTTCGGCTCGCCGCCTTCGATGACTGCCACCGCCGAGTTTGTTGTACCGAGATCAATTCCTAAAATTTTCATAGTATTGAAAAATAAATTACTACTTGATTAATAATATGTAATGGGGTAAAACGAGTGAAGACCTTTGGAGGAGCGAAAGATGGGAAGAACAGGACGATTCATCAGCGCAATCATCGTCACGGCATTCATCGGGACTCTTCTAGAAATAAACACTCTCGTACTTCTCACCAGAATGCATCCATATAAGTTTCTCCTGCTTCAGATTGCCATAGGGGTTTCTTTCGTCATATTTCTTGTGGTTGCCTACAAAAGGGGAAACAACCCCGAAAATGTAATACATCCAAAACCGAGGAGACAACGACGCTATCCTTGGTTTGAACCGCCTCGCTGATTGACTTCACGAGGCATTTTCTTTTTCTAAGGATCCGACCTCCTTCGCGAGCCGCACGCGCACGGGGCGCATCACGCGCTCGCGGAACACGTATCCCTTCTGTACAACATCCGCGATTGTTCCCGGCGGATGTTCCATTCGTGCTTTGCGGGATCAAACGGATCGCCGGCACCAACCGTAATTTCTTCGATTCCTCGCTTTCGCAGCACGTCCTCAAACTGCGAACGGATAAGCATGATTCCTTTCTCGACACTCTCCGGAACGCCGTGCGCGAGGGCAAGGTCAAAACTGTCCAATACCGGCAAGAATTCTTCGACAATCGACGCAGTCACGAATCGCGCCATATCCTCGAACCTCTTCCCCTCGTCTTTCTTAAAATTTATGAAGTCGGCTTTTGCTCTTTGCCACCCTTCGAGGTATTCTTTGCGCTCGGCTTCGCAGCTCTTTAATCCTTCTCTGAGTTTTTTTATCTTCCCCGCAAGTTCCTGGGGAATTCCTTCTTCATCGGGAACAAATTCAATATCCTCGGCAACATCTTCTTTTTTTTCCGCTTCGTCGTCCATATTATTGTTTTTGAATCTTCTTAATGCGCCTCACGACCGCCTTGTGCTTTGCGTAATCCGTCCGCTTCGGCCCCACAAGCGTGAAAAATCCTTCAAACCCCCGCGGGTGGTGCCATTGGGAAACAACCATTGAATACGACGGAAATCCCAAAGGATTTTCTTCGCCGATAAAAATCCGCTCTTCTTCCCGGGCAAACCTGTCAAAGAATCCTCGTATTCCGCTTCCCAGACGGTCAACAAGCTCGCCAAACTCGCGGGCGCGCGCCGGGTCTTCGAATTCCGGCTCGTCGGCAACCTCAGAAAATCCGGTCTCATACATAAAGTCCTTGTCCCGGAGCGCGACCGCGGCAAACGCGCCAGAAATCTCAGAAAGCACCTGCACGAATTCGCGCATGAATTCATCCTCGTGGCGGATTTCAAAAATACGCGCAAGAAGTGCGGCTTCCGATGAATTAAGTTCGTCGCCCTCCTCGCTCAAATGGTCGACAAAAAACCGATACCCTTTGTCGGTCGGAACGCGGCCCGCGGACGTATGGGGCTGTTCGAGAAACCCACGTTCGCAAAGCTCCAAAAGTTCGTTCCGAATCGTTGCGGGGCTTACGTCGAGGCGCGCGCAACGCAAAAGCTCAAGAGAACCGATGGGGTGCGCGGTCTTCGTATACTCACGAACAAGGGCGTCGAGAATGCGCTCGGTACGCAGATCGAGGGTTTCCGATTTTTGCTTCGTCATGAATCGAGTATAAAAGATTTAGCACTCAAATGTCAAGAGTGCTAAACGCTCGTTTTTATGCGTTTGAGACACGATTCGCGCGCTCCTGCGGCGCGCTCACTAAAGAGTCGAACAAGTTTCCTTCGACTCGCCTTGCTCGTCGAGGGCCAAGCAAACTTGTTCGACTATTGTCTCAAGCGCATAAAAACTCGCTCATTGAATGGGAAAAAGGCGCCTTCGCGGAAACCAAGCAATTTTGTCCTCACATTGTTTTGAAAATATAAAACCTCGCTGGGAAATGAAGCTCCACGGGTTTGACGAAATAATGCCATCGTGGCATACTGGCCGAAGCACAAAAGGAGAGAAAATCATGCAGATCGACTTTCGAGCTACTCCTGAAGGAAAAAGAAACGTGCTTCATCACTTCACGCATCCCGCTTTCCCGCATCGCACCAAAGTGACGGTAATCCCGACCCACGACGGAGTGCATGTGGCGGTCCACACAGACGGACCGCATAAAGCAATATATGACGAAACTTACGTAGCTGCTGCATTGACGGGAGTGAGGGCGTATAAGATCGTACACCAAAATCTCGGGTAGCGAGATGAACGGACTGGAGAAAGACGTCCCCCACGAGTGGTGGATCATCACCGCAGAATCGGATGTCATGAACTGCGTTCGGAGAATGCATGTTCCGGGAAAAATCCTTGTCGCAGAACAGGCAAAACACGGTACAGAGGCGATGTTCCATCTCAAGTATACCGGATCCCCAGACGGAGATTACGATTTCCACACAACGCTCGATGCGTTTCGGGCAATGGGCGCGCGCGTGTCCGGCGTGCTGCCCGCACAAAAAACTCCACCAGAACACAACTAAGAACCCAGCGCACGCTGGGTCTTTCTTATATTTTCTTGATTAGAATTTCACTTGCACCGGCTGTTTTGCCTGCTCTTCCTCGAGATCAAAAAATTCGCGTTTTGAAAATCCGAGCATTCCCGCAAATATGTTTGTCGGAAACACCTGAATTCCGTTATTAAATTCAAGGACAACGCCGTTGAAAAAGCGCCGCGCCTGAATTTTATTTTCCGTATCCGCGAGCTCGCGCTGAAGATCCAAAAAGTTCGCGTTTGCCTTGAGGTCGGGGTAGGCCTCCGCAACCGCAAAAAGCGACTTCAGCGTATTCGTAAGCATATTTTCCGCGCGCGCGTGCTCTTCGGGAGTAGTCGCGCCCATTGCCGCCGACCGCGCTTTTGTAACGTTCTCGAATACGCCCCGCTCGTGAGCCGCATACCCTTTTACGGTCTCAACGACATTCGGAATAAGATCGTATCGCCTCTTCATCTGAACCTCGATATCAGACCACGCTTCGTCCACGCGATTTCGCTTGCGGATAAGCGAGTTATAAATCCCGATGGCGACGAGAATAAGAAGAACAATTACGCCTAATGCAATATAGAGTCCCATATACGTATTTAGTTATTGAATACTCTTTACTTATATCATAGAACGCCAAAAATAACAAAACCTCCGTATTAGGGAGGTGTTTAGCGTTTGGCCTCTGAATGTACTACACGAACACTTTGCGCTCGTTCAATGGCTCGCTGGAAAGGCCGGAGCGCGCGCCGCACTTTGCCGAGTTCGGCTTGGAGTGCTCTATTCGAGCGCTTCAAATCCCTGTTTTCTTTCCTAAGTTCTCTTTTCTCTTTCCTGCCTTCTCTGGCCGATTCGCTTTCAACAGAACGGCGCGAGAGACGTTTCTCCACTATGCCAAGTTTTCGGATAATCCCTTGAATGGTCTTATCTTTCTTTGGCACGCCGCGAAGCTGTGTGTGTCTGAAACACTCTGTTCTCAATGCGCCCGCTGTACGATGATAACCCTTTGCTTCTTCGTTGAATTCTTTTTCTATTGCTTTCCATGCAGGCCCTTCGGTGCCATGTTTTACTACGAGTCGATTGAGAACTCGATACTCTTCGGGGGTGTATCCACGCTTTGGCATGCTTTCCTCCTTTGCGGTTCTAAAACATTTGTTCATCAAATTTCGATTCTTGTCAAGTGTTCGTTTTGTACAGAAACAAATAAACCCCGAGTTGGGGTTTGTTATCGTCTTGGTTCAGAATGCGCAACCATCGCATCGCGCGCCCGTACCACCCGAAGAGCAATTCTATTCGGGTCTTCTCTGTGTTCCAATTCTTTTAGCCGAGCACGAAGATCCTCATTTTTTTCCTTATACTCATCACGTTCACCGATTGCTTTATCGCGTTCAATCGTGAGTCGCCTCTCGCGCACTTCGAGCTGTCCAATACGAACCAGATAGGGCTCGAGAAGCGACCGCAGCCTCTCGGCAAGAGAAACATTCCTTTTCCCCGCCTCATACAGAACCCGCCTGACGTAGCGCTTGTGCATCTTCTGAAGCGCTTCGAGAGTTCGCGGGCGCCCACCCACCTGCTTCTGGCTCTGGTTGAATTCTTTAAGTATTTCCGCCCACACTCCGCGGTGTTTTTCGTAGAGATCGCCAAGGGCTTTTACTTCTCTTCCGGTCGGCGAACGAGGATTCATATGGACCTCCAAAGAACCTACATACAGAATCCAACAAAAAAAAAGTTTTGTCAACAAAAATACCGCAGGGCGAACCGTGCGGCTTATATGAACAACTATGTGGATGATTTCTTGATGTACGGCGAAGCGCCCGCCAACACATCTATCATCCGCTGGGTGGAAAGCGCTTTGCACGCAGAAGCTGTGAGCTCTGCAAACATCTGGTCAAAATACCATTGGACGGCCACTCACGCCAACAACAATGCCGTCTCTCGACACCCCTCCGCCAAACGTGATATCTCCTTCGTTGTAGAGGTGCGGGAAGCGCTGCTGAACAAGATGCGTGTCCATCCCGGTGCGCCACGAAATGAGGGCTTTATCGCGCGCGAATTCGTCAAACGGCCGTTCCCACTTCTTGCGCGATTCCCCAAATGACCCTTCGTACAGAATTGCCTGCGCAAAAGTATTGGAGCCGTAGCATCTCGTTGGGTCGAGCACAACAACGTGAAGCGCATTCCGATTCAAAAAGTTCTCCCCAAGCATCCCAGTAAACGCCATACCCGTGATTCGAACCGCTTTCTCAGCCATATCCCGATCCAGGATCGCGCTCATATGCGTCTCTCCTTTGAGAACCAAAACAAGAATAGCAAATAAGTGTTATTTTTTCAAGTGTGTACGATTGGGAATCGTTGACTCCGTTATATTCAAGTGATATGGTAATTTCCAGCACTTCTTGCGGAGGTACTCATGCACGCGAGCGGAGAAATCAGAATCGTTTTTCGAGACGGCTTGGTTACGCTTAAAGATGATCCAACGTCCGGATTCAAAGCGTTCCACCACTGCGGAAAACCCCGGGACGGCGCACGCGCGAGAAACAAAACACCAATGAAGCTCGATATCGGCAAAGGATCCGGGAACGAGTTCTATGCTTCCCTCACATGCCCGTGTCTTTTCACAATCTCCTTCATGCTGAAACCCGAAATCACCGCCGCAATGATCGGAGAGCGCATTATCAGGGGCAATGCCGAAATTTCTGCTTCTCCGCAAAAACCGCGGCCGAGCGTAGAGCTCAAAGATCCATTTCCGCCGGATTCTGTCCGCGAGCAAATCATGAGAAGCTATAACATCTAGTCCAAGGCCGCGCACAAAAGCGCCGGCTTTTTTGTTTGACAAGAACCTATCTCTCGGGGTTTGACCGAATCTTTGTTTTCCTCTACAGTAAAACCAGTATCTTCCCTGGGAGGCGGATATGCCGGAAACCGCAAAAGCCCCCGTAGTTCTCCAACAATTCCATCGTTTCGATTTTACGCACGGTCCGATAGATTTCATCATGGATGGTCCCGGTAAATACCGGTTCTACCACGGTTGCATCCTGGTGAGCGGCAAAGGTGATGATGATCTTTCTTCTTCAGGGGAGATGAAACTCGCTCGTTTCGGAGACAATCTCAATCTTGCCAAGCTCTTTTGCCCTCGATGCGGCACGCCAAGAGGATTTATGTGGCCCCAATCCGAAGAACCGACGTTCAGCGATCTTGCCGAAGCGATCCAACAAGGAATATTACCGCCAAACATTCTCCTATAGCGCCAGTAGCCCTACTGGCTCTTTTTTTCGCCCTCGCGATATGATTCTGCACTCTTGAGATCTTCGGGGGTCGCAATGGGAAACCAAAACCGCGCGCGCACCGGGACGATTGTGTGGCCGTCCTGAATCATTTTTTGAATCATGGTGACGTCGTAATATTCTTTACTCACGGGATGAAGGTCGGGCTCATAGTCAAAAATTTTGTCGGAGAGAACCTTGACGCCGGTCAAAACAAGGTTTGTCGGCGGCGTCTCGGGCTTTTCAATAATCGAGTGCACAGATCCGTCGTTATTTAACGATACAACGCCAAACCGCCACGGCTCTTTATGCTCCGCAACATGAATCGCCGCGTCCTCGGTAATCATATCGGCGATACTTTCTTTGTCGAACAAATCGTCCGAAAACATCATGAGAAATTTCCCCGACCCGCGGAGATGCTGTTCGCAAAGCCGCAGTGCGTGCCCGGTCCCTAATTTTTTATCCTGCCAGACGTAGGTGATTTTTTTCCCGTAAAAATTGTCCCCGCAAAAATCCACGATTTTCTGGCCGAGGTATCCCACGACCAAAATCACCTCGTCGATTTCCGGAGGCAAGACGTCAAACGTATGCTCCAAAAGCGTTTTCCCGCGCGTACGCGTAAGCGGTTTTGGAATTTCGAATGTTAAGGGCTGCATACGCTTCCCCTCCCCCGCAGCCAAAATTACTGCTTTCATATTATATGTTCACTTCCGATTTTATAACGCGATTTTTCTGCTTGCGTTTTCCCGGAAAAAGCGGTCTTGGCTCGTTTTCCGCTATTTTCCACTGACTATTATTATACACCAAAATCCTATCTTTTTCAAGGGCAGCAAGAATTTCTTTCCATTTTCCGCTTTTGATATGCGGCATAATTGATGGATTCGATCTGAACGCGCCGAGAAGCCCTTGCTCGGAAAGACGTTTTTTTGCAAGGAGCGCCTTCACAATCCCAGCGCGAACATATCGGGTTGAGCCCAGAAACCGCGATTGACGGACATATGATTTTCCCCGTTGATTTGGATTCGGGAAATATCCCTTGAGGCCCGCGCCGTAATCCATAAGCGCAAAATACCAATCCTTTTTTCTTGTGCGGGGCTCGAGCAACTCAAGAATCTCGAGTATTTTTTCATCGGCGATATTTTTTTCGTTCGATGGAAAAAATTCATGGATAATGGCCCGACGGATATTTGTCTCGATAAAGGGCTCGCATTTTCCAAACGCAAAACACAAAATCGCCCGGGCGCTGTAGCGGCCAATCCCAGGAAGTTTTTCAAGTTTATCCGGCGAATCCGGAAGCAATCCACTATACTTCTCGACGACAATTCGCGCGCTGTCCGCGAGATAGCGCGCCCGGCGGTTATACCCGAGCCCTTGCCACGCGCGAAGGACTTTTGGAAACGGCGCGCGCTCGAGCGCGCGCCAATTCGGAAACACCCGAACCCATTCCCGATATTTCGGGAGTACGCGGGAAACCTGCGTTTGCTGGAGCATTATTTCCGAAACAAAAATCCGATAGGGATCGCGCGTACGCCGCCACGGCAAATCGCGGCGGCCATGCACCCGGTACCACAAAAAAATCTTTTTTTGAAACCTACCACGGGCGGACCGCCTCATAAGAAGGATATACAACAATCATTGCGCGCGTGCCGGAGCCCGCGGTAACTTCTTTTCCCGAAGGATAATCCTCAAACGCATCGTTAATCACATCGAAAGAATATCGATAATCTTTTCCGAATTGCGTGCCGGGATCATGAACGATAAATTCGTTTCGAGCGAAATCATAGCCGCGGACAAGAATCATATGAACAATGGGGCCCGGCGGCTCAAATCGCGGATTCCCGAGCTTCTGGCCGTTCACCGGAATGATGACCAGATTTCCCTTGAGAAGTTCGGGGATGATGTCCTCCGCCTCAACTCCGTCGCGGACGACGACACCGTCATACCCCAAATATTCTTTCATGAGCCGTGCGGTATCGGCGGCGGATGTATCCTCGTGGAATCCGAAATTAACGCGTTCATATTCCGCCATTTTGAGAATTTCCTCGCGCGCCTCTTCCCTGACAAGCGGTTTTCGCGCTACCCACGAATAACTCATAAGAAGCACTGCCTCCTCGCAGGCGTTTTCAAACACCGGATTCCCGCGTTCCCCAAATGGCGACTGCGGAACAAATGGAACGCTGGCAATCTCAAGAATCTTTGTCGAGGACGAATAGATCCCCCGCGCCTCTGCGCCGAGAAGAAGCGCTTCGAGGGAAACCTCACGGGATGCAAGAATCGCGCTTCGGCGCTTTGCGGCTTTCGCGCTTGCGAGTCGCGATTCAAGCGTAGCTATTTCTGAACGATCGGACAACGCAGGAATTAATTGCGCCACAATAGCATCTGATACGGAAACGAGAAAAAAAAGAGTCGCGAGCCCCGAAAACACAAAAATGGCATTTTGAGCGCCTGAAGCCATACGCATAATTCCTCAACTATATCATCCTCGCCAAAATATGAGAAACTATGAAAAAACAGGGCTAATAGATTGCGAAAATTTAAACGGCTCGTCGGGGGCTCCCGTTGAGCCGTTTAAGCGATTTGTCACTATAAACTCTCGATGAGCGCGCGCAGAGTCCGGATTTGGTTTGCAAGCGCATTGATTGCCGCTTCGATTTTCGCGAGTTCAATTTTGAGTTTTGCGACGACTTCTACGGGCGGCGGGGCGTTCCCCGTGATCTTAAACGGCGCATCCGACGCATCCGATTCGGAATAAAACGGAAGTCCTGCGGGACACGGAAATGAGATTCCCCTCTTCCCTTCGCTTTCGGCGCGGTAGAGGCAGGGCACATTTCCTCCGACGCCTATCTGAATCCGGTAATCATTTGCCGGAGGCACGTCCGCGGGTATTTTCCACGTATATCGCGCGTCATAGAGATTCGCGCTCCCGACGTGATACCGAAAACGCGCGTCAGAGTCCTTCAAAAGATCAATCGACGCATACGGGAAAAACGGCGCGACGGCGCGCGTTGAATCGCCGCTCGATGTCTGCGGGATCAAGGACCTCCCGTCAAAGACAACGGGGCCTATTGTCACTTCCCACGTGACGTCGTGGGTATCGGACTTATCCCATGACTCATTTCCATTCGGCGTTAAGACCGATATATCGACTCGCGTTTTCGTAGGAATAACAACCTCCTGAGTCGCCTCGTCAAAAACCCCGGTTTCCGCGAGGCGATACCGGCGCTGAAGACGCTTCACGGCAGCCGCGGTAAGGGAGCCGTAGTATCCGGACGTAATCCCTTCGGGATAGATCGCGGGATCGATTTTTAAAATAAGCTGGAGTTCTTTTACGGCGTTCCCCGAATCGCCCGCTTTCAAAATCCCCGGAAAAGGATCAGCGGAGCCGGAATCAATAATCGACTGGGCAAGCGCGCCCGCGGGAACAAGGAGTCCTAGTAACATAAAGAGTGAAAAACGTCTTATCATAGTGCAAAGTTAATCGGATAATGTATGAGGTTAGTATATCACGCGGGATGGAAAAAACCTACCCGGAGTATCCACGCAATCATCAAAACGATTGCACAGAAGTAGCGGCCATGCCCGCTGCGATGCCGACGGCGATTGCAATTCCCCCGATCACTACCATACTGATGGCGTTTTTCATCTGCCGAAGACCGGAAATTCTTGCGCGGACAACCCCGAGGACAAAGAGCGCGGCAAGAGAAAATACAATCGAAACCCAAAATGCGGATCCGAGCGGCAGCAAAGCGTACGGAAAAAGCGGTATAATACCGGAACAAAAATACGAAACAAACATAAGGAGGCCGTTTGCAATCGAATTTGACGGCGACACTTCTTTTTTCTCAAGAAACTCCTCTGCGGACTGCTCCGAGAGAAAACTTCCGACAGCCATGGAAAACGCCTCGACCGACACAAGCACCACTCCGCTTACAAGAATTGCTTTTTGCGGAACACCCGCAATCGCGATGCCCGAAAGAAGCCCGACGGTCGAGACCAAACTATCCTCGACTCCAAATACAAAAGTCCGCAGGAAACTCGCGCGGGACTCCCTTTCAGAAAACGCCATACGATTGACCGAAATTACACTATCTCCGCTTTCTTCACCCTAAAAATAGAAGAGATTCTATTTTCAAGACCCCAGGTTTTTCCGGCATCAAACCCGGCGAGCGCCAAAAACGCGAATATATATATGATGTGCTCGTCAACAATATACGAATGGTCGCCGACAACCGGAAACTGCAAAATAGGAAAATAGTAGAGCGCCATCATGAGAACTCCTGCGTATGAGCTCCACCGGACAAACACGCCGAGAATAAAAGACACTCCAATAAGCGTAAGACCCCATTCGTTCAGAAAATTTATAACGGGAAGCACTGAAGGCGTAAGAAGCCATTGGTAGAATGACGCGAATGTTTTCGCGCCTTTGAGATACCCGGCCGCTGACCATGCGGGATTCAGGACTTTTGTGATCCCGGCATAGAAGAAAAGCCAGCCGAGCGATATCCGGAGGAGGAAAAGCGAATATTTCTGCAGATTTGTCATCAATGCAATAAAAGATTATTTTTTATTTGAACCATTCTCTAAATGACTGCGGGCGCCCGACCATGAAAAGAAGCGCTAAGGGTGCGGCCCAATTCGCCCACCGCTCGATGAAATCCCATACGGGCTCGCCCACAAGCGGACGCACAAGTGCCGTCCAAAATCCCCAAAACGCCGCCCATAAAAGAGCGATTCGAATCGGCTTCACGAGCACGATCGCCGCGACGAGAATATCCATTGCGCCAACAAAGAGAAGAAGAGTTGCCGCACTATCCGCCCCTGCGCCCGTCATTCCGCTTATCCATCCGATCCACTGCTTTTTGCCCTGAATGGCGAAAACGCCATGCCCCAGAAATTCTCCGGCAACGCCGATCCGCAATATCCACTCGACTACTTTTAAATTATTCACCCCGTTAGAAATTTTTTGCGTTTGTAATTCCATAAAATTTTTTTACTTAATGTGACTATATTCCCCCGCGAAATCAATAAATATGATTTCTAACGGGGTTCATAATAAAAAAAATTAATAAATAAAAATTACCGCGCGCGGGGCGACATCCCACGGACGGTTTTTGCGCTAAAATAAAGCGCTAAGAAAAAAATAATTGCGAGAATCTGCGTTGCAGCGACAAATAAAAGCCCGCGTCCCTCAAGCGGCACAGTGCTATAAAGATACGCGGCGTATGACTCGAAAAAAAGCACCGCGGCTGACGAAACCAACAAAAGGAGAATTTGGACATTACGGGAACGAGGATTTGCAAATCCCGCGATAAGGGCGATTGCAATCACGCCGAGCGCCGAGAGCGCGACCATCTGCTTGAGGTAGTCAGCGAAAAACGGCATTCCCACGAGTACAATGATTCCGCCAGCAATAAAGAGCCGGCGCGTGACATCACCGTAGTAATGGCGTGGCGCTTCCTCGCGAATCTGGCTCTTTCCGTCCGATCCGCTCTGGGGCGCCGGAGAAAAATTCTCGTTGATATCCATACCCGGTAGTAGACTTCGGCCGTCCCGACGTTTCGTCGGGACAAAGACGAAGCTTCTCTTTGTGTTATTTCAAATAAGTCACGATGGACTCTCGCGACCCTGTAGTACCACAAAATGCACAAAAGCCGAAGTGTTACTACCGGGCATATCCGAAACTATCCCTTTATTCCCCTGTTTAGTGTACCACGAAGCCCAATAAAAATGCATTTGATTAATCCACCCCGTTACAACTGGAAGCCCTGTTCCTTCAGGGCGAGGAGGAAGGCAGCATCAAAAAAAATCAATGGAAGCCCCGGCTTTACCCCGTTAGAGATTTTCTCAAACAGGCAAGGGTCTGGTTGTAACGGGGTCCACAAAAAAGAGCGGTTGCGACCGCTCATATTACCTGCACGCGAGAATCCATCCCTGTTCCCAGCGCTGCCACGTTGGATTCCATACGAGTGGGCCAGGCACGTAGTTGCATGCGCGCGACGGATCGATGATGACCGGCTCGCGATAACGCAGAGACTCGTGGGTAAGGACCCCAAAAAACCCCAGTGCGCCGAGCCCGAACAAAAGCCCAGGCGAAATTCCATGTCGGTGCTGGCGATCAGAATAATGACCATGATCACGGTGCCGTCTCCCGTCCGCAAACGCTGGCGTGAATGAAGCCCCGACGAGCAAAAGCGCAATCAACAAGGCCGCTATCTTCTTCATGGAACCCCTCCAAATGTACTACTGCAAACCTACATCAAAAAAGGAAACTGTCAAGGTTCAATTTCCACCGTCTGCCTTCTTCCTCTTCACCGCCTCGATCGCGCGGACGCGCCCCTCTTCAATCCCAAAATGATGAGCAAACTCATGCCACACTGTATCACGAACAATTCTTCTTAAATGTTCCTCATCGCGTGCGGCCTCCTCGATTGGTTTTTGAAAAATCGTAATTTTGTCCGGAAGCACAAACGAATACCCCGACCCGCGCTTTGTGCGCGGGACTCCTTCGTAGAGGCCAAAAAGGGTCATGTCCGACCGAAGCTTCATCTTCCGCCTCTGCGCTGTCGAGGGCTCGTCTTCAACGACAATATCAACGTTATCAAGGAGATTCAAAAACTTCTTGGGAATCGCACGAATCCCCCCGTGAACCATATCTTCAAATTCTTCTCGACTGAGATTCATTATTTTTTTCACACAGGAAGCGCGCAGAGCTTCCTGTCGAACGCATTAAACCCCCTCCCACGAAAAGCCGTTTCTGCCAAAGTGTCCGTAGGCCGCGGTTCTTTGGAACACCGGCTTGCGAAGCTCCAAGCGCTCAATAATCGCCGCAGGTCTGAAATCAAACTGTTTTGCATGGTGCGTTATATCGCGCCCACTCTCGTCAATCGCTTCAATCATAAGGGGCTCTGCACGACCGATCGCGTAGGCAACTGACACAAGGCATTTTTTTGCTTTGCCCTTCCGCACAATGTTTTTTGCAACAAACCGCGCCATATATGCAGCCGAGCGGTCCACTTTTGTCGCGTCTTTTCCGGAAAACGCGCCTCCGCCGTGTGGCGCAAGGCCGCAGTAGGTGTCGACCATGATTTTTCTTCCGGTAAGCCCGGTGTCTGCCGCAAATCCTCCTTGGACGAATTTTCCTGTCGGATTTACGAGAATCTCGATTCCGTCGCAGGTACCGATAACGGGCGAGATAAGATTTTCGATAAGTGCGTTTCGAATTGAGCCATTATCGATATTTTCATCGTGCTGAACGCTCACGAGAACCGACCGAGTCGCGCCACGCGCAACCGTGATCTGGGTTTTTCCGTCCGGCTTTATCCAAGGGAATTTTCCTGACCTGCGCAAATTCTCAAGGCCTTCGGCAAGCCGGTGAACCTGCAAAACCGCTTTTGGCATTAATTCGGGTGTCTCATCCGTTGCATATCCATACATAATCCCCTGGTCTCCTGCACCGCCAGTATCAACTCCCTGCGCAATATCCGGGGACTGCGTGACAATATGCGTCATGATTTTCAAATCATCCGGATAGCCGATCGCGTGGTATACCTCGCGCGCGACTTTTTCGTAGTCGACCACGGCTTTTGTCGTGACTTCTCCTCCGACGACCAAAAGATTATGGCTCCCGAATGTTTCGACCGCGACCCGCGACACGGGATCTTGTTTAACGCATTCATCGAGGATCGCATCGCTAATCTGATCGCAAACCTTATCCGGATGCCCGGATGTTACGCTCTCAACGGTGTATGTTGATGAATGATGCATATGATAGAAATTGATTAAATAAATAACTCTCTCGCAAAGAAAGAGTCAGGCCATTATCTTTCCCTTGCGGGCCGAAGGTGGCACCTTTCCAAAATATCTTTTGGCGGTTGCCGGCGGGTCATCGAGTCGGTACTCGCGCCCCGTACTAAACGGGGTCTCGCCGCGCTCTTGATAATTTATATCGAATTGTAGATACACTCTACCAGAACGCGGAAAATCATGCAAGCCCCGCGGTTTCCGCTTTGCTGCTAAAAATCGCTCCGCGTGGCCATACCATCGAGAACCGGCTCGAATTCGTCAGTGAATGAAACAAAAAGTTTTTCGACTGATTCAACAGTACCTCCCCGCATCACTACGCGAAGCATAAGGCCGCGCCTTGTTTCTTCCGAAAAATTTTGATCGAATACGAGATTGCCCAAGCTATACGCAATAAATCCCCCGTTATATTCCTCCGTATCCTGGATAGTGTGCGGATGATGCCCGATAACGATTCTTGCTCCTGCGTCTATTGCGGCGTGCGCCAAATCTTCTTGTAGCGCGTTCGGGCGCGTCTTATACTCATCCCCCCAATGAAAAAGCGCTACTACGATGTCGGCGTTTCTCCGCGCCTCTTTAATATCCCGGACAATCTCTTCTTTCTCCGCAAAGGATATTGCGGGGATTGACGATTCAGTCGTGAGGGAGCGCGAAACAAGGTCTGTGTAGGAAAGAAAAGCAATTTTTGTTCCGCGGATTTCTTTTATAACCGGCTCATGCGCTTTCGAATAATCTTCTCCTCCACCGACCGGCTGAATCCCGTTTTTTCGCAAAATTTCGAGCGTATCAAGAAACGCCTCTTCGCCGTAATCCCAGATGTGATTGTTTGCAATTGATACGACATCAAACCCCACGAATGTAAGGCCCTGGATCGCGCGCGGATCCGCGCGAAACGAATGCTCGCTTCCCGCCCGCTCTCCCCGCGCTGAAATCGGCCCTTCAAGGTTTCCGACCGCGATATCCGCCGGCCGCGTCGTATCCGCGATTCGGCGAAACGGAAACGTCCAGTCGTTTTTTCGCGCCGAGAGCGTACCGATGAAGCGGGAAAGCATGATGTCACCGACAAAAATAAGCGTAACCTCCCCGGATTCCTCCTCGCTCGTATTGCCGGAAACCAAGACGCGGTTCAATTCAGGTGAATAGAGGGGCAAAATTTCATCTTCCGGTTTTTCCAGAAAGGTCCATAACAAAAAACCGCCGAGCAAAAGCGCGGCACCCACAACGAAAATGAAATAAAACCTTTTCATATTAAATCAACCACTTACGCGGTCGGAGGCGAAGAAGGCGGCGATGGCGGAATCGCTTTTACGCGTGTCACGACGCGAAGCAAAAGAAACGCAAGCACTGCAACGACAACGCCGAGGATAAGGGGCAGGACATAGGGCGA
>Ga0076056_117_pt1 | contig 22692 bp, 25 predicted proteins | sample RifGroB1_FD_68087 | JGI IMG/M metagenome (GOLD analysis project Ga0076056, IMG submission 68087) | Parcubacteria bacterium GW2011_GWB1_50_9
CTGCCCGCGGAAAAATGCGATGCCGCCGTATGCCGCAAATATCGCGCCGAACACCCCTCCCGCAAGCCCGTCAATTCCGTCGACAATCGACGAAGAGAACAAAAGTATCATAGTCCCCACAAACAAAGGGATATACCACCCGTTGATAAACAAATCTCCGACTCCGGGAATATAAATCGTTTGCCAGCCGAGTTTTGCATAAAACCACCACGCGCCCGCAAGCGCGATGCAAAAAACCGCGATAAGCCGATGTCGGAATTTTATTCCGCCTGCGATATACGTGCCTTTCTCAAACACCTGCGTCACATCATCGAGAAGACCCAAGAGCGATGCCGCAAGGAGCGTAAACAAGGGAAGCCAGGTCTGATTTCGCGACAAGAAATTCGCCTTATCCCAGAACGCGCTCTCGGTCAATTGCGCGATCGCCCACACGCCCACAGACACTGTAATTGCTGTCACCCAAATCAAGACCCCTCCGAGGCGCGGAATGCCGATTTCCCGATCCGCGTGAAGCTGGGAGAAAAGCGGCGTTCCCGTCCCGTCCGGCGAAAGCGTGCGCACGCTCTTCCGCCACAACTTGTATTTATACAGATAGTGCGTGAGCGCAGGCGTCATCGCCATTGCCAAAACAAACGACGTTGCGGCAAGGCCGAATACTTTTACGATATTGGTGACGGAATTGATTTCAGCTGCCATACGGTTCACTTCAAATTCGAATCAGCACTACGGCCATACGTATGACTCCTTCGCCCATTCGAAGACCTTTTTTGTATCCGTGAAATGGTCGTCAGAGCCCAACACAACGCTTATGAGCATCCACCCTTTTGTCGGGGCCTCGACCGCGAGCGCTAAATTTTTTCCGGCGCGCGGCGTATCGCCAGTTTTCCCTCCCTTTATTCTCATGGGAAACAAAGGATCAAGCAATAGTGCGTTTGTTGTTGTCGCGGTATAACAAGACGAGCGGTCCGTCGTACAAATCTCGGATTCAGCCAGACCGAGGATAGACGCGATACGGTGGTGATTTTGAAAAATCTCTTTCGCGACCCGCGAAACATCACGGGCGCTCGAACGATTGATATTAACTCCGTCGAGCCCCGAAGGACTCACGAATTTTGAATTTTCAAGGCCGAGGGAGGCCGCAACTTCATTCATCTCGTTCAAAAATTTTACCTCTCCTTCTTTTTTAGCAAATGCTTCTGCTGCATCGTTATTCGATTCTATCAGCAAAGCGCGCAAAAGATCGTCCACGCGGTACTCGTCACCAACCCGAAACCTCCCTGAGCCGCCTTTGTCTTCAAGAATGTCACTTGGGATAGAAATTATTTCGGACTGAGAAAAAATATTTTCGACTGCGAGTGCTGCCACAAGCTTTGTCACGCTTGCAATCGGCAAAGGCAGATCCGCGTCTTTTTGGGCAAGCACTTCTTCGTTTCCTTCGAGATCCACGAGCACCAATATGAATGCGCGAGGATTCAGAGGAACATTTTTTGCCGAATTTTTCGGGCGCGGGCGCGAGCCGGGAATCGCGAGCCATTCATTCACGGTAAGTTTTTTTTCGCGAATCGTTTGCGCGGCCTCGCGGCCCACATAGCGATAGTGCCACGGCTCGTATGCATAGCCCGTCACGCGCTCCTTTCCTTCGGGATAGCTCATGAGAAATCCGTACTTCGACGCGTTTTTCAAAACCCATTTTCCTTCCTGTGAATCCGCAAATTCAGGACGCACACCCGCATATCCGATCGATGAGGCGGTAAGGTCAACCGCTGTCCCCAATTGATGCTCCGAATACCCCGGACGTGCGATTGATTCTGTCGCCCTCTCGCCGTATATCGAAATCCAAAAATCATATAAAATCTGCTGGATTTCCGGCCTGCGGTATCCCGACGTCACGCCCAAAAAAATCCCTTCTTTTTTCGCATCGGAAAACATTTCTTCGAGCGCGAGCGCGGCATCACGACCGAGGCATGCCGCGCCAACGGTTTTTATCCGACCTGATATGTCGACGAGACCGAATGGAACGTAGTCGGACGAAATTCCTTTTGAACGGCTCATATACACAAACGTAAAAGCCGGGGGAATGCCCTCAGGCGCAAGACAAAAATCTCGAAAATAGAGATTATTTATTTTCTCGCGCGTCCTTTGGTCAAGAATACCCGTTTCGGCAATGCCTTCGCGCGCCTGGAAACGCTTGAGCGCATCCGATGTTAATCTTCCAAAATATCCAGTTGTCCTCCCATCAGGATAGATCGCGGGATCGCGCATAAGAGCGTACTGAAGAAGCGTAACATCGCTCCCCGCGCTCCCGGGCTTCAATTCGCGTTTAATGCCTCCAGATTCCTGCCACTTTTTTGCCATACTCGCTTCAACCCGTGAAAGCGCGGCGAGCTGATAGCCATACATTTCCTCTGAAACAGAAAACGAATTGAAAAGCACGGCAAAAAGCGCCGCGGCAGAAAGAAAAATAAGAATTGCTCCTTGGATAGTCACTTTCATAAAAATTGCATTTATTGAAGGACGGACCGCCATACTTCATTCGACCATTTCCAATCCGACGTCATGCCGCCGAAAACCCAAATCGCGTCTTTGAAAACAAGCGCTTCGTGGTCTTCCCTGCCGAGCCATGCAGGATCAGTATCCGTTTTTTTCCATTCATATCCATCCGGTGAAAACCATACATCGTTCTTACCCTTTGCGGGGTCATCATTCAGCTGGCCGATTACCCAAAGATAATCTTTATAGACGAGCATGACGTGTCCTTGACGTGCGGCCCACGGCGCGTGTTCCGTTATCCGTTCCCAACGAAAGCCGTCTTCCGAACGCCACACGTCGTTAAATTCATTATCGGCAAGATCCATGCCTCCGGTAACCCACATCGCTCCCCTGAATTCAGCGATCCCGTGATCCCATCGCGGATCCCACGGCGCATTTTTTACTGCCCTCTCCCAGTTGCTGCCGTCATCCGTGTACCATACCTCATTCACAAGCTTACGGTCCGTATACCGAACGCCGCCAAAAAGCCAGAGTTTGTCCTTGAAAACAACGAGCTGGTGACCCTCAACTTCCGGAAACTTTTGAAGTCCGACTTCAGAATTCTTGAAAATGCTTTCTGGTATTATTTCTTCCCACGAAATACCATTGTCGCTCGTCCATATTTCTTTCGCATATCCGTCTTTGGGCCCCCAACCGCCGACAAGCCACAATTTTCTTTTAAACACCGCGAGCTGCTGGGAACGGCGCGGGGGCCAGGGCGCGTGTTCGACAACGCGTGTCCAATTTGCGCCGTCCTCCGAATACCAAATATCGTTAAAATATTCCGCGTTCTCATACGGAACTCTCCCGTCCTCGAACGAAAGCGAATTTCCATTCAGCCCGCCCGTGAGCCAGATTTTTCCCTGAAAAACCGCCGCCGCATGAGAATCGCGCGCAGTCCACGGGGTTGATGACGAAATCTCCTGCCAGACGAGGTTTTCAGGGCGAAACGGAATTTCCGTTTTTTTCTCCGCCGCTGGCTGGGGAAAAATGCGAGCAGTACCCGCCGACGGAGAACGAAAACTAAAAAATATCCCGCCGACGACGAGCGCGGAAAGCACGACTACACTGGTAAAAAATAGTATCCTCTCGTTTGACGTCATGCCGGCGTAACCCCTCCTTCGGATTCGCTTGTACTCTCCTCGAAAACTTCGATTACCTTTGATGCAAATTCTTCAAAGCCCGGCAGTTCCTCGACTTTTGAAACGCCGAGGTAGTGCAAAAAATCAAAACTCACCTTGTAAAGATACATCCGTGCGTCTTTCGGATTCTCTACTCGCTCAATAAGTCCGCGGAGCATGAGATTCCGAAGCGTAAACGACGAATTGACTCCGCGGGTGAATTCGATATCCGCACGCGAAAGGGGCCCTTTATACGCAATAATCGCGATTGTCTCAAGCGCGGCTTTAGAGAGCTCCTCCGAAAAATCGCTTTTGACGAGTTTTTCCACATATTCGGCGTGTTCCGGCCGCGTGCCGAGCTGATATTTTCCTTCCTTTTCCAAAAGGACAAGCCCTCGCTCTTCGTACGCGCGCGAAAGATCGTCCAATGCGCGGACAACATCCTCTTTTTTAGCGTCAGCGACTTTTGCGAGCTTTTCGACCGCAATCGGCTCGCCATGGACAAAAAGAAGAGATTCAATAATTGACGAAAGATTCATGGAGAAATGTTAGATCGCTTCACTCGTTCGAATCGTTATAACTGTTCAAAGCGGTCTAACGAGTTGAACGATTTTAACTGTTTTAACATTTATAACCGTTTAATCACTATATCTCCGAACGGCTTTGATTGATCGAGATCAACAAAGCGCTGGCGCGCAAGCTCCAAAATTGCGAGAAAACTAACGATGACCTCGGTCCGCTCCCGTGATCCTTTTATAATCTCGGAAAACGCCCGCTCCACGACATTCATAAGAAACGATCGGATGTGAGAAATTTTTTCCTCAAGGGAAATAACTTTTTTAATCCGCTCCTCGACGAGCTTTTCAAGCTTCGGCAATGCTTCAACAAACGCTTCAAACGCGGCCTTCAAACTGCCGAGGCCGACGCCGGGCGGCGGAAAAAACACGGGCGGCAGTCCGAAAAACGATTCACGCGCGTGGATGCGAAGTCCCAAGGCCGCGCGCTCTTTGAGGGCACTCGCGCGCTCACGAGCTCTACGATATTCTTCGAGCCGGCGCTCAAGCTCTTCGATCGAGGATTTTTCCTCCTCGTCCAGCTCGAGATGAGGAAGAAGCGAACGGGACTTCAAAAGCATGAGCTGTGCAGCGATAACAAGAAATTCGGCAAGCTCATCGGGATTTATGGCTCCGAGCGACTTTACGTGCAAAAGGTATTCATCGGCGACTTTTGCAAGAGAGATTTCTGATATGGCGAGCTTTTCTTTTTCTATAAGCTCCAAAAGAATTTGAAGCGGCCCCTCGAATTTTTCGTGCTTAAAAACGTAGGCGGTCATTGTTTCGCAATTTTGATGTGAAGCTCTTTCAACTGTTTTTCCGGAACCTCTGAAGGCGAATCCATCATAGGATCGCGCGCAGCGCCTGTTTTCGGGAATGCGATGACCTCGGAGATCACGGACTCACCAGCAAGAATCATAACAAGGCGGTCAAGCCCAGGCGCCATACCCGCGTGCGGCGGCGCGCCAAACTCATAGGCGTGAATAAGATGCCCGAAGCGCTCGTCGGTTTCTTCCTGCGTAAGACCCATAATTTCAAAAACTTTTCTTTGAACCACGGGGTCGGAAATCCGGACTCCGCCGGATGCAAGCTCATAGCCATTACACACAAGATCGTACTGGCGCGCGTGAAGTGCGCCCAAATCCTCGGCCTTCATGAGTTTCTCAATATCTTCCGGCTTTGGCGCGGAAAAGGGGTTATGCGCGAAGGTGTAGCGCTTTGCGCTCTCGTCAAACTCAAAAAGAGGAAAATCAACAACCCACGCAAACGCAAGAGTGTCTGGATCTTTCGGGTCCTCACGCAAATCAAATTTATCCGCGCCAAATTTTTTCATCACCTCCTCATGGGTAAACACCGGAAAAGGTTTTTGCAAAACTTTTTTTCCGACACTCTCGGCGACAAAAATCATCATTCCCTCAACCATATCAAGGACATCGCGCTCGTCGACAAAAGACATCTCAAGATCAATTTGCGTATGCTCCGGCTGACGGTCGCCCCGCGTATCTTCATCTCGAAGCGCGCGAGCTATTTGATAGTAGCGCTCAAACCCCGCAATCATCAAAAGCTGTTTATACTGCTGGGGCGCTTGCGGAAGCGCATAAAATTTCCCGGGATAGAGCCGCGACGGCACAAGAAAATCCCGCGCTCCCTCGGGAGACGTCTTCGTCAAAAGCGGCGTTTCAATCTCGATAAAGTCATTTTTATTTAAATATTCCCGGACAAGCGTTGTTACTTTGTGGCGCAATAGAATATTTTTTTTCATCCGCTCGCGGCGAAGATCAAGATAGCGATACTTCAAGCGGGTTTCTTCTTCGATCTCGCGGCCGTCCGAATCAATCGGAAACGGAGGGGTCTTTGCCTCGCTCAACACCGTAAGTTTCGTCGCTTCAATTTCAATTGCTCCGGTCTCTATATCCGGATTGATCATATTTTTTGGGCGCTCTTTCACAACACCCTCAAGTTCAATGACCCATTCCTGCCGGAAGCGGTTTGCGACGCCGAGCGTTTCCTTTTGCGCGGGACTAAACACCACCTGCACTATCCCCCACCGGTCGCGAAGATCGATGAAAATGAGCTTGCCGTGGTCACGCCTGGAATCAATCCATCCTTTGAGGATGACGGTTTCTCCGATTTTTTTCGGCGTTTCGCTCGTACGTGTTCTCATAAAAATATCATACTCCAAGTAAATACATTTACTTATCCGAACAAAAAATCCATAAATTCCTCTATCGGCGTCCGATACGTTTTCGGATATCCCGCTCCCCTTCTAATTTCACGCAAATGGTATTTCGCTTCATTTTCACCGGCCTCGAGAATCTCCAGATTATGCACGAATGAAAGCCCTTCAAATCTTATAACCGGCGGCCTCAAAACAATATCCGCGGTTTTTAATATGGTCTTCCCGATCTGGTACTCGATCACGGAAAGCGAATTCGTGATAATGGAATACATATCACGGACTTCAATCATTTGCTCCGGCCGGTCAAGCCATCGCGAGGAAACGTCAACCGCGATTACGTATTCTGCGCCAAGTTCCCGCACAACATCAGCCGGCACCGGATTTGAAAGTCCTCCGTCGATCAAGAGGCGCCCCCCGACTTCAGCCGGGCTAAAAACTATTGGGAGTGCCGCCGACGCGCGGAGCGCGTCAACCATCCTCCCCTTTTTTATCACCACCTCTTCGCCGTTTCGCGCATCAGTCGCGACCGCGGCAAATGGAATCTCCAGATCTTCAATCTTTATATTATGAAACTCCTCGCTAAGGAGTTTTTCAACCAGCGAATCGCGAAAAAAAGCGCCTTTGTGGTCAAGAGCGGTCGCGCGCGGTGAGAGACGTTTTTCCGGCTCAAAACGCGCTGCGATCGCCTCGAGCCGCCGGATATTTTTCGTCGCGGCGTAATATCCGCCGACCAAGGCCCCCATGCTCGTTCCGGCGATACAATCAATCGGAATTCCGGCGTCAACGAGTGTTTTTATAACGCCAATATGCGCAAATCCCTTTGCGCCTCCGCCGCCAAGTGCAAGACCAATTTTTTTCGGTTTCATTCCATTTCTCATCGGAAAAATCTATCCATTCATCGAAATATGCGCCCGCCTGCGGGGCGCACGTCCATTCATCATGATACCAAAAACCAATAAAATTCCAAGGCCCCGCCCAAATCTCACCCGGCAAAATACGAGGTCTTGAGCCGTGATTCTTTCTTGAATCGCTCTATTGCAAGCATAATGAGCCGATCAACGAGCTCCGAGTAGGAAACTCCCGACGCCTCCCAAAGCTTCGGATACATACTGATCGAGGTAAATCCGGGGATTGTATTGATCTCATTTACAAACAAATCGCCGTTCTCTTTGAGAAAAAAATCAACGCGCGCCATACCTTCACACTCAAGCGCCTTGAACGCGCGGGCCGCAAGATCCTGAACCCGCTTGATGGTTTCCTCCGGCAGTTTTGCAGGAATCTCGAGCGCGGCACCGTCTTCATCGATATATTTTGCTTCATACGAATAAAATTCATGCTTCGGTATGACTTCCCCAGGCAAAGACGCGATCGGCTCTTCATTCCCCAGAACCGAGCACTCAATTTCTCGTCCTTTTATATACTCCTCGACGAGAATCTTCCGGTCGTACGTAAATGCGTCGCGAAGCGCCGCGCGAAACTCTTCTTCGGTGCGCGTTTTGTGAACGCCGACTGACGAGCCGAGATTCGCGGGCTTTATGAAAAGCGGCACTCCGAGATCCTCTGAAACCGCATCAAACGAAATTTCGTCGTTTCCCCGGAATACCTTAAATTTCGCAATGGGAATTCCGGCGTCGCGCAAAATCCGCTTCATGACGTCCTTATCCATCCCAACGGCAGAACCCAAAACTCCGGCGCCGACAAACGGGATATTCGCCAATTTCAAAAGCCCCTGAACCGTCCCGTCCTCTCCGAACGTGCCGTGGAGAACCGGAAACACCACGTCTATTTTTTCGCGCTCGCCCGGGCGTTCGAGATTTGTTACCGCGCCATCACTTTGCGGTACGAGCGCAACTAACTCGCCCTTTTCTTCCTGACCCACATTCCCGCTTTCAAGCAAAAATCGCGACCGATCTTCCAATAGCCATTTTCCTCGTTTATCAATTCCGATCAATACCGGCTCATACTTTTCCTTATCGAGCGCATCGTACAATGACACTTCGTGCTCCGCTGATTTCCCTCCGAAAAGAATACCCACGTGAATTTTCCTCGGCTTTTCCATATATCAAGTGTAATACATTTCAAACAAGTAGAATACGCGAGAAATTGAAAATCCTCCCACTAGGAATCGAACCTAGGTCAATTGCTTAAAAGGCAACTGCTCTGCCATTGAGCTATGGGAGGCCTCCTGCCTATTGTATTGGAAACAAAAAGATTATAACAGAAAAACCTCCGCAGATCAAATGTCCTTGAAATTATATTATAACGGTACAATGTCATTTGCCGATTCCCTCAAGTACCTTACTGCAATCGCTCTTACACATCAAAATATCCGCGTTCCTGTTATCGGAGCGCTCTACGGAGAACCCGGTGCAGGAAAGACGACTTTCGCGCGCCGACTGAAAGAGGAAGTAGCAGAAAAAGGGAAAAATGACTGTCGCCACGCCTTTACGCCAAAAGAAGGCGACCCGCGATCAATCCTCGACACGTTTCTCAATCTTCTCAAGGGGAATCGCTATGTTTTTCCCGTCATTCTTTTTACGATCAACGACAGTGTTTCCTCCGCGGCGGGAGACATTCTGAGCATAGAATGTTTTCGCCGTTTCCCGGAAATCGTCTTTCTCATCACGCCGTCTCCGGTTCCCGACTTGAATTTCGATACTGCTTTTTCCCGAATGCTCACAGTGAGAAAGAAACTTGCTCATGCATTCGAAGTTCCATTTCTCGAACCAGAGTGCATTGTGATCCGTAATCCTCATTAGTTCCACAGTATCGCATCCCGCAAAAAAGCGGGATATATTATTGCAGTTTCTCGAAAAATATTTTATAATAGCAAAATAATTAATGAAGTCGGAATCCCGTATGATTTTGGTGGGCCCGTAGCTCAACGGCAAAGCAACCGGTTTATGCCGGTTATCATTTGAAAAATTATTTGGGAAACCGAGCATTCTCGATTGGCTCGGGTGGGCCTATAGCACAGTGGCAGTGCGCCCGGTTTGCATCCGGGATGCTGGAGTTCGATTCTCCATAGGTCCACCCGAGCCAATCGGAACATCCGAGAAATCGTGGTTCATTCTTACGAGTCTTACGAGGTCGAACCTCATAAACTCTTACGATAAACAAAAATCCGTATGACAGCGTTTGCGCTCCTTTTTACTCTCTCGGCGATCGGCACCAGCGAAACCGTGTACCTCGTCCGAAAACGGATTGCTTCGGAACAACCGGTATGCCTGATCGGCGAGGATTGTACTCTGGTTTTAACAAGCAGATATAACAAACTGTTTATTATTCCCAATGATGTCTTGGGGCTACTCTTTTATATCGCGGTGTCTTTCATTGCCGGTTTTTTGGTAATCGGCATTGAGCCACTCGCATTCTGGGCCTTTGTCTTTAAGCTTTCTGTCGCGATTGGCGCGCTCATATCCTTATTTTTCACCTATCTCCAATGGCGCGTTATTCGGGCGTGGTGTTTTTGGTGCCTCATGTCCGCTTTTACGATTTGGCTCATGGAAGGTATAATACTCATAAGTAGTTTTATCTGACATGAAAAAATCGTCTTTCCATATTTTACGAGTAGGACTTGCAATCACATTTTTGTGGATCGGTATTTTGATTTTTAAAAATCCCGAGGCATGGGGCGGATATTTAGAGCCGTGGGCCGTCGGGCTCCTGCCCATTCCCCTTTCGGAGGCGATGATTGGAACCGCGATCATAGACATTATAATCGGCGCACTGCTTCTCACCGATACGCTCATATGGCTCGCAGCCTTGGCGGGCTTGTGCTTGCGGTAAGCGGTATCACGGATATCACGGTGCGCGACATCGGACTTCTCGCCGGACTCATCGCGATTATCGCCGACTCCCTTCCGCAGACGATACAAAATAAAATCGTTTTTATGAAAACCCGGAAACCCGAGTATCAAGGTCGATCGCCAGAACACAATTAATAATTCAGAATCCATGAACAAGAATTTTATCATCATTGCGGTGATCGTGCTCGCGGCTCTCGGCGGCTATTTTCTCCTGCGCACTCCAGCGGCTCCGTCAGTTCCAGCACGTGAAAACTCTTCTGTGAGTCCAACGAGCGGGAAAGTAACGCCGCAACCAGAAAATGAAAGCGGGCAGTCCCAGACGGAGGAAAGCGCAAACGTAATAATCTATTCGGACAACGGCTATGCGCCGAATTCGATTACGATAAAAGCCGGAGAGTCCGTCACATACAAAAATCAGAGCTCGCGCGCGATGTGGCCCGCATCAGCCATGCATCCGACCCATCGCGTCTACCCCACGACCGGCGGTTGTATCAGCAGTACGTTTGACGCCTGCCGCGGGGTTCTGGCAGGCGGCTCCTGGACATTTACGTTCGACATTGCCGGCACATGGAAATACCACGACCATCTGAATCCGAGCGCCAGTAATTCGGGCACAGTGATTACAGTGATTGTTGAGTAGAAACCCTAAACCCTCACAGAAACAAAAAGCCGCACCGAAAAAAACGCGGCTTTTTGTTGCATCTTTTTCCCCATCTGCTACCCTACCAAACAAGCTCTTTGGAAGGAGAATCTCATGAGCGAGCAAAGCATTCTTACGATGGCGCGGGAAGGTCTTCTCGCCCTTAGGCCTGAAGACATAACGCGATATCTCACTCCCGACGAGGTCGTCCATATAGCGAGGACACTCGACGCGTTCTGGGTTTACGACTACAAGGCGGTGAAACAGGGAAAACCCGGCATGCACGCGCTTTTGAAGTCCGAACGCCACTCGGACGGTTTCTTGGTTTCAAAGATTTTGCTTGAGCCGGAAAATATTCTCCGCATCATGGCGAATCAGATCACCATGCGCTACCGAGACACCGGAGGATCCTTGCCCGACTGGGTCGCAGGCGTTCCCGACGGAGCTACGGCTCTTGGGAAAGCGGTCACAAATGCGCTCGGTGTCCGTAACGCAAAGATGGTGAAAGTCGACGGCCGCATCTCCCTTGTAACCCCCATCAGACCTACTCAGAAACTCCTCCTCGTCGAGGATTTCTGCACGCGCGGAACTGGCTTTGCGAAAGCGGTTACTGAAGTAAAGAGACAATCGCCTTACGCGGTGGTCCTTCACTGTAGCCCCGTTATCGTCAACCGAGGCGGACTCAAAACGATCAGCGTAAAAGGCATAGGCGATTTCTCGGTGCTTCCGGTTGTCGAGCGAAGAATCCTTGATTGGGACCCCGCGGACAATGGATGTCCCCTGTGTGCTCGGGGATCAACGCCGATCAGGCCGAAAGCTACTGACGAAAACTGGCGCTTGCTCACGACATCACAGGAATAACCGCGCAATCATAATGCGCGGCTTTTTGTTGCGCACGGCGGAAATTTATTGTAGCGTGAGATAATGAATCCCGGGCTTGACTATATCGGAATCTCCACGCCGTTTTATTGCAACGACGGCAAAGGGAACTTTTTATTTCATAAACGGAGTAAAAACTGCAGGGACGAACAGGGACGATGGGACCCCGGATCGGGCGAGCTCGAACACGGCGCAACGCTTGAGAAAAATGTGCTTCGGGAGGTTACGGAAGAATACGGAGTCGTCGGAGAAATCCAAGAGCGGCTTCCGGCGCACGACATTTTCCGCGAGTATAACGGTCAAAAAACTCACTGGCTCGCCGTCCCTTTTTTCGTGAAGGTAAATGGCGCGGAGGTGCGAATGAACGAACCCGACAAGATGGACGAGATCGGATGGTTCCGGCTCGACAATCTTCCCTCCCCGCTTCATACGGGCTTCAAATTTAGTTTTGAAAAATATAGAGAATATTTTATAAAATATCTCGCATAATCCATGAATGAGAAAATCCCCCGGATAGGAATTGGCGTCATCGTCACCCGCAACGGAAAAATACTTTTGGGCGAGCGGCTCGCGGGCCATGGCGCCGGCACATTTGAGATACCGGGAGGCCACCTCGAATTCGGGGAAACATTTGAAGAGGCGGCGAAACGAGAAGTATTCGAAGAAACAAACATCGATACTATTGGCGTCATCGGAATTGTATCGCTCGGAAACGACATCGCGTTCGACAAGCATTATGTCTCCATTGGAATTCTTACCGAGTACCGATCTGGCGACATCCGAGACGCCGAACCGGATCGATCAAAAAACTGGACGTGGTATGACCCGAACGACCTTCCGACTCCAATGTTCCCCCATTCGCATCGCGTCATAAAAAATTGGCTCGAAAAAACATTGTATAAAAATATAAACGTAATATAAATCCAGCACCTTTCAGATACCACGCGGTCTCTTGCACCGTTAGGAATAGGATTTCTAACGGGGGTGAAGGTGCTGGATAAATCTATGGATGATATGACCCCGGAGCAATTAAAAGAGTTTCTCAATTCAAAAGCGCTTATTGATCTTGCATCGATTTCTCCAGACGGGTATCCCCACGCGATGCCGATCTGGTACGAGTGGGACGGTGAGTCGTTCCGAATGTCGACGCTCGCGAGCTCGAAAAAAATAAGAAACCTCGAGAAAAATCCAAAAGCCGCATTCTCGATTGCGACTCATGAGCTTCCCTACAAAGCGGTTGTCGGACGAGGCGACGCTGAACTTTCCGAAGATACAGACGGCGCGCTAATCAAACGCCTGTGCTACCGCTATTTGCCGACTGACAAAGCCGAAATGTATTATACGATGCTCATTGCTCGCGGCCCGCGAACTCAAATCAAACTTACGCCAACATGGATGAAATCGTGGCAGGGATAGACAAATACCGACACGAAACAGAAAACCCCCGCATTCGGGGGTTTTCTGTTTCTGTATCCAGACCAACAAAGATGTCAGCGTCCTGATAAAGAAACCGCATATCCCATGTCGCGTAGAAGCTCTTCGAAAGTCATGTTGTCGCGCCTCTCACTGATTTTTTTTGCGCTTTCAATAGTTTCGTCAAAACGGGAGAAAAGCTTTTTTACGCTATCGCGAACTCCCTCGGGAATTCCGCGAAGTTCTTCTTCAAGAAGCGAACGCCGCCCTGCGGCGAAAACCGCCTGAAATTTTGACCAGCCGAGCATCCGTTTCCGATAATACTCTTTTTGATCTTCATGGATCTCATTGAGCGGTTTGTGAAGCGCCTCAAGGATATCCAGATTTTCTTCACGAAAAAGCGCATCTCCTTCTGAAGCGAATTTTTCAGGACCGTCCATGCCGGCGGTTCCCAAATCAGCAAGAGCGACTGCATGAGCAATAAGGGAGGACTTCTCTTTCAAATTCGGCTGAGTCACAGTGCCCTTCTCCGGATTAAAGCCGGGGACAGTCGCGCCAATCGCTTCTGCCACAATACGTTTGTCGTCCTCGGAAAAAATGCCGGGGTCGCCGCTCTCTTCAACCGCCTTATCCATGAATGCGCTGGCTTCTGCCGCACTTGCATCTTCATTCTCGCCCGCAAAACGCCTGCGCATGACTTTTTCATGGTTCTCCACTTCTTTTCCATTTTCCTGCCACTTTGCCCTGCTCTCTTCCCACCTCTGAACAGTATCATGGAACGCTCCGGCGAGCATTCCTATCTTTACATCGCGCTCGGTGATTGCGCCGCCTTCTCTCACTACCTCAAGCAGAGCCCGTGTTCTCCGCATGACATCATTTGTATGACGCCGATTATGAAACGGCAGGCGATTTCGTTCATCAGGATCATCTTCAAAACGCTCCTTTACGGCCAAAAGCGCTTCGTTCCTCCCCCTCTCGATATAATAGTCAAATCCTCGCTCTGATTCTGCTGCAGAGGACTCTTGTCGCGGTTTTTTTAATTCGTCAAAACCCTCAGGCATAGCGAAAAAGTTATTAATAATATTATATCATATTACTATCTGTTTGTAAACGCACCGCGATTGAAACGCTTTTGATAAAACAAACATTCTCACATTCTTAAGAATGTGAGAATGTTTGCGGATAAAGTTGTAGCTCAAAATAATGCTTTACGAAATCGCTTTTTTAAATTCTTCAACCATCGGAACTTGTTCGGTCTCAACCCCGTATGATTCTCCGGTGTAAAGCGCTGTCCAGTCCGCGAGAACAAGTGAGGAAAAGATTTTGAGATATGGCGTATCGCCCTCGATAATGACGTCTTCAACCAAAAGCCCGCGATCGCGATACAATTTCCCAAGAACGTCCATGCGCTTTTGAATTTTTTCGCTGTCAGCCGAATCGCGAAGAAAAATAAAGTGGAATGCGCTGGAAAGCGCGCGCGTCGAATCAACGACATCAAAACCCGTCATCTCATTATGATTTAATTCCGGCAACACATTTGCAAACGCAGGAGTTTTTCCGGTTTCATTGAATTTTATTTTCCAGTTATAGGAGAGTCCGCGGTTTTTGCGCGACGCATAGATAATCGGAACTTTACCTCGAATGCGCTCCGCAAGCGATTTTCCCGCCTCTTCCTGTTCCGCTGGCTTGAGTACGGCCGCAAGCGCGCGGGCTTCCGCAAATTCATTCTCCTTTCGCATGATTTTCAAAAGCGCGAGAAAATTGAAGCCAGTCGCCATACGCGGCTGAATGCCTGTGTCAGGAATTTCGACATGCGGAAACTTGTCATGCTTTGCGAATTCAAGGATACGCCAACCCGCGCTTACCGCCGCCATTGGAATCCCTTTTTTCTTCGCCGCCCAATACGCAGAAATTGTCTCTTCGGTATTTCCCGAATACGAACTTAGGATAACGAGCGACTCCTTGAGGCGCTTTTCTGACATCGCCGGAAGGTCATAGTCGCGGTGCGAATAGATATCCGTCCCCGGAGACACTATTTCCAAAAGACCACCGGCAAGGTTTGATCCTCCCATGCCGCACACAATATATGAAGAATACTCCCCGAGGTTTTCTCCGTGTTCAACCTTCGGCTCAAACTCAAACTGCGTATGAAAATTCAATATGGCATCGCGCATTGACATTGTAATTTTTGTCGTTTAACTACTATTAATCATCGCTTCGTCCCCATCGTTTGAAAACAATGAGAAGAAGAATCGGAATCACAAACCACCAGATTTTAAGTGACGAGTTTGCAAATACTGTTTTTGTGAGAGGCGCGAGCGAGGCAACGGTCTCTTTCGGCAAAAATCCTATGATGATATGAAATAGAAATCCGACCTGGACGAACGAGAGCAAAAACACCTGCCACCACGCGCTTGCCCTGACCGGACTCCGCGATCTCCGTGAACCAAGCAAAAAATACAGAATGAGGAAGAGTGCAAGAAATAAAATGATTTTTGCGGCAAACGCGTCAACGAACGAGAGCCACGGAAGAACTTTCTCCTGCGGCAGGACCGAGAAAAGCGCAAATGCGATATATGTGTAAAAAATCGAGGAGATGATTCGGCGCTTGCCCATCATAACGCCGTAAAAAAACCCCGCGCCAACGAATGCGAGAACCAGAACAATATCCCATGAGGGATTTGATAAAAATCCCGCGGCAGAAGTTCTTGCGGAATCGTAGTACTGGGTTGCAGTAGCAATAGCGCCCATAGAAAATAGTATATCACGAGCACAAAAAATGACGAAGCCCGCGGGGAGCGGACTCCGCCACGGGCTTATGTTCTGATGAGGCCCGGACTTACCGAGACTCGCGCCGAAACCGGCGCCTTGCTCGCCGCAACGACCGTAATGCTGAATCGGTCGCCGTGCGAGCGTTCCGCGTCCCACGACGCTCGCTTCGCCCTGCAAGAACGCCTCGAAGTCCTCCCCCCCTCTCTTCCTGATGACGATAGTGATCAAACCATCACCTCCTTTCTAAGTTAGAAAAGCACAATTCAGTATAAATGTCAATATTTATCAAAAAGTAACTCAAAAACGACATTTTATTTGACTTTTTATTAAAAATGGCGTATAATATAACAGGATAATGCTCTTTCCACTACCACCCTTACCACGGAGGACACGCAATGAACTGGATCATGATGGCGGCAACGGCGATTCTCTTTGCTGTTAACCTCGTTGCCTGCGGGCGGTCGGAAGAGCCGACACCCACCACGCAGCACGTCTCGGCCGGGAAGATCGAGACCCCCGATGTGGGGATAGCGAAACTGGACCCGCAACGCGCGAACCTGCAGAAGGAGCGAGATGAAACGAAGAAGCAAGAGACAATCAACCGCATTCGCATCGCGCTCGGGCTCAGGAGTCCTGGGAGGGATTCGATCGACAAGAAACGGCCAGCATGGGCGCAAGAAGTCGCAAGCCCGTCCGGGCCCGCCGCCACTGCGTGCGCGGATCTCGAGAAGTTCAACGAACTCTCGTACGCGTTTGGTGTCATCGGGAAGGCCTATAGCCTCCCGTACGAGATCTCGTGGGAGGACATCGCAGGCGATACCGCGACGACCGTTGCGGCCGACGCAAAGGCCGCCTACCGAAAGCTCGGACGCAGCGTGGCCGCGGGGTTCGTGGACGCCTTCAATATGCCGCAGATCGCACGAGCGAAGACACAGTGCGGCAGAGGCGAAGGATCCTTCACGCTCGATGAAGGCGACCGCCTGATGACGACGATCCTGTATGTTCTCACGGAAGTGAACGAGAGCCCGGCGACGATCAAGCAGACGCCAGGGTCGCTCCGATCCATGCTTCGCATTGACTTCATCGCGCGGCTCAGCGAGATCCGCAAGGGCATCGCCGAAGGCCGGGCATCGGAGTCAGACGGCATGGGGCACTTCCTTTTCGTCGCCCGCGAGGCGGTCGAGGAGTGGAAGTTCGCTCCCGGGGAACTCAAACTCACCAAGCAAGAGATCGCCGCCTACGGCGACTATCGAAGGAGGTGGTAAACAACATTAAGTAGTACCCCGGACGCGCAGCGCGTCCGGGGGCTTCATTTTTATAAAAATAAGTTGACTGATCGCTTTTTTATCATACCAACATTCTCAAGTATGTTGGTATGTTACTGAAACAAAAAACAACAGAGCGAATCATGCGATCAAAAATGACGAAGCCCGCGGGGAGCGGACTCCGCCACGAGCTTATGTTCTGATGAGGCCCGGACTTACCGAGACTCGCGCCGAAACCGGCGCCTTGCTCGCCGCAACGACCGTAATGCTGAATCGGTCGCCGTGCGAGCCGCGTCCCACGACGCTCGCTTCGCCCTGCAAGAACGCCTCGAAGTCCTCCCCCCTCTTCCTGATAACGATGGTGGTCAAATTACCACCTCCTTTCCTAAACTTTAGCGTAACATAATATATGGCATATGTCAAATCGAATATTCAATCATAAAAGCCCCTTTCGGGGCTTTTATGCCGTGGCATTCCTAACAACTAATCCCTAAAACCTAATCACCTATTATTAGTAGTCCCCTCCCGGCATCTGAGGCATTTTCGGTTCGTCCTTTTTCGGAAGCTCCGCAACCGCGGCTTCAGTGGTGAGGAACATCGCCGCAACAGACACTGCATTTTGAAGTGCAGACCGAACAACTTTCACGGGATCGACAATACCTACCTTCATCATATCAGTTACTATTTCATCTTCTTTGGCATCATACCCAGTGTTTGACTTCGGGTCCGCTGCGTATTTTTCCCGAAGTTTTGATGTAACTTCGCCGACCCGCTTGCCCGCATTTTTCGCGATTTGCGCAATGGGTTCCTCAAGAGCGTTTATCAAAATTTGATACGCCGCTTGAAGTTCTGGAGTTGTTTCAAGTTTTTCCTGAGATGAACGGCGATTCCACGATTCTTTCATGAGGACCGCCGCTTTAAAAAGCGCAACGCCTCCTCCGGGAACAATTCCTTCCGCGAGCGCGGCCTTTGTCGCGGCAACTGCGTCTTCAATTTTCAGCTTCACGTATTTCATCTCGGTTTCTGTCGCGGCGCCAACTTTGATTACCGCAACTCCTCCGGAAAGCTTTGCGAGGCGTTCCTGAAGCTTTTCTTTGTCGTATTCCGAAGTCGTGCGCTCGATTTGCGCGCGAATTTGCTTTACGCGGTTTTCGATCTGGTCTTTCTTCCCTTTCCCGCCAACGATTGTCGTATTATCCTTGTCCGCGACAACTCGGCGCGCATGTCCCAGCATCTCGAAGTCAGCACTTTCGAGTTTTAGTCCGACTTCTTCAGAAATAACCTTGCCTCCGGTAACAACCGCAATATCTTCGAGCATTTCTTTTCTGCGGTCGCCGAATCCGGGCGCTTTTATCGCAAGAGCGCTTCGCCCTCCACGTCTTCCGCAATTATGACGAGTTCTTTTTTCCCGGCGCGCGCCATTTTTTCCAGAAGCGGCAGGATGGACTGAATCGTCGAAATCTTTTTATCAGTAATTAAGATTTCCGCATCTCCAATCACGGCCTCCATCCGTTCGGCATTTGTAACCATATACGGAGACACGAAACCGCGGTCAAATTGAAGCCCTTCAACAACCTCTTTTTCAATTCCGGTCCCCTGCGACTCCTCCACGGTAACCGCACCGTCTTTACCGACTTTTTCAACGGCTTCGGCAATAATTTTTCCGAGTTCCTCGGATTCCGCAGAAATTGTCGCAACCTGAGTAATTTCCTCCTTTGACTTCACGGGCTTTGCCATCTCTTGGAGCCGCTTCACAACAAGTTTAAATCCGTCTTCAAGTTCGCGCCGAAGCCCGATTACGTTGACCCCGGCCGTAGTATATTTAAGTCCTTCGTTTACCAGGGCCTGCGTTAAGACAACGGATGTCGTTGTGCCGTCGCCCGCGGCATCATTTGTTTTCGACGCGGCTTCTTTCGCGAGCTCCGCGCCCATATTCTCGAATTTATCCTCAAGCTCGATTTCTTTTGCTATTGTAACGCCGTCATTCGTAATCTGGGGCGATCCGAAACTCTTGTCGAGGACAACGTTCCGGCCTTTCGGGCCGAGCGTGATCTTCACCGTATCCGCCACCTTGTCGATCCCGTGCTTCAGGGCCTGACGCGCTTTCTCGTCGAATTGAATTTGTTTTGCCATGATAGTTTAAATTACAAATCCCAAGCACCAAATTACAAACAAATCCGAAATTCTAATACTCTAAATTCAAAACGTGTTTTGTTATTTTCGAATTTGGTCATTAGGATTTGTTTGGAATTTGTGATTTGGAAATTAGGATTTCCATTTTGGACTTTAGTCCAAAATGGCAAGTATATCCTCTTCCTTCGCGATTAAATATTCTTTTCCGTCGACCTTCACTTCTGCCGGGCCGTATTTCGTAAAAAGGACGCGATCGCCCTTTTTCACGCTCATGGGGATTTTTTTGCCCTCATCGGACATTTTGCCGGGCCCTACGGCAAAGACCTTCCCCTCCTGCGGCCGCTCTTTGTCCGCGGTCTCGGGAAGATAAATTCCCGCCTTTGTCTTTCCCCCTGGCTGAATCTTCATAGATTATTATATGGTTACTTTATATATAAAATGACCTTTTAGCAGTCACTATCCTCGAGTGCTAATCCATTATATAGAACTGCGCTCCCTTGTCAATAGGTTTCAGGTACAAGAAAAAAGCCGCATATGCGGCTCGCGAGCTATACCTTCCTATTGAAGAAAGCCGAATAAAAATGGCCAATAATACTGCCTATTGCGAATACCGCCGCAACATGGATATAGGGACCTGGGTTAACAAGTTCAACGCCGAAGACCTTAACCGACGTGATTCCTGCCGCGATAAGAACGAGTGATCCTGCAAACATGCACAGGGAGATGAATTTCCCCTTTCCGCCGATGTTTGCTCCGACCATGCCCGGACTCGGGCCCTCAGTAAGATATATGAGAAGTCCGGCAACGCCGAGAATAAGAAGAGATACATCCACCGCAAAAACAAATATCGTCCAGGTAAAGTGGTCATCCGGAATCCCTACGGCAAGAATGGTCGTCCAGATAAAAATCTTGTCTGCTACCGGATCGAGAGCAGCGCCGATGACCGTCTTTTGATTGAATATGCGTGCACAAAGGCCGTCGAGAAGATCGGTAAGACCAAGAACAATGCAAAGAACAAATGCAATGTCAATGTTCCGGAATGAAGTACCAAGAAACAATTCTTGGCGCGTCATCAGAAGCGGTATGAGTAACGGCGATCCTGCAATTCGCGCAAGCGTAAACCAGTTTGGAAATTTGCGATAGAGATCCCGCAGGTGGTCACGAACGCCCATTCCGCCCTCCTTCATGAACTACCCGAGTTATATCAGAACCAAGGAGAAAAACAAGTTACTTTTCTTGTTTTCTTCCGATCACTCTAATCCATCTAATTTTATCCGAGGGGACCTAACCTACTCGATGAGGCCTTTCGCTTTGAGACGCGGTAAGACCTCCTCGCCAAAAATGGATCCGATTTTGATATTCGAAGGCGGACCAGAAGTAACCCACAAAAACTCCTCTATTTCATTACCCAGTATAATCTCACCCTCCCATACCTCGACAAGAAACACGTCCATTTTAATTGTGAGATGATTATCGCCCGCGCTCGGATGGATAAATGTGCCAAAGAACTTCAGACTCTCCTTCTTCACTCGTATTGAAAGTTCTTCGTCTAACTCCCTCAGAAGCGCGGTTTCCGGATCCTCCCCCTGCTCAATCCTTCCTCCGGGCGCATAAAATATATCCTTCCCCCTTGAACGGGTAACTAAAAATTTCCTGTCTTTGATGAGAATTCCACCAGCTTTATAAATGTCAATTCTGTCATTCATGAAGGATTTTTTCCTTTCCTTCTCAAATATTCTTCAAACACCATTCTGAGATTGCCAATGATATTGAACTTTTTATATTGTGTAGGGTCAATCCACTCAAAAGCATCATGATCGCCACTCACCGCGACATCCTCGGAAGATGCACTGCATTCAAAAAACATTCCTACAATCTGCCACTCTTCTCCGCGAACTACAGGCCTCCATTCATTTACCACAATCGGCCTCTTAATCTTTATTTCGAGTCCCGTCTCCTCCATGACTTCGCGCCTCAACGCATCATCAAAACGCTCTCCGGGCTTCAACCGGCCTCCGGGAAGATCAAAACGCCCTTGATTAGTGCCGTCCGTATACGACCCGGATTCTCGCAAAAGCAATACCTTGCCGTCGTGGAGGATAAATGCTTTTGTCGCGATAAAAAGTTTCGGCTCCATATTTTTAATTACGCTTTTTTTAGCCACTGGCCAGTATACGAATTCTTTACCTTCATTATATCCGCCGGCGTGCCTTCGGCAACGACCTCGCCGCCCTTGTCGCCTCCTTCTGGGCCGAGGTCGATTATCCAATGCGCATTTCTCAAAACGTCGAGATTGTGCTCGATCACGAGAACGGAATTTCCACGCTCGACAAGCGTATGCAAAACTCGCAAGAGCTTCGCAGTATCTTCAAAATGAAGCCCGGTCGTCGGCTCGTCAAGAATATAAAATGTCATTCCCGTGTCGCGGCGCGAAAGTTCGGTCGCAAGCTTTGTCCGCTGGGCCTCGCCTCCGGAAAGCGTGGGTGCGGGCTGGCCGAGCTTTACATAGCCCAAGCCGACTTCCCAGAGCGTATCGAGCTTTGCCTTGATCCCAGGAACGCGTAAGAAAAACTCGCGTGCGTCTTCAACGGTCATATCAAGAACATCCGCGATATTTTTTCCGTTATATTCGATGTCCAGCGCCTCCCGATTGTATCGCTTTCCGCGACACTCCTCGCACTCGACGTAGACGTCGGGCAAAAAATACATCTCGATTTTTTTCACCCCCTGGCCTTCACATGCCTCGCACCTCCCGCCTTTTACGTTAAACGAAAATCTTCCCGGCCCGTATCCGCGGGAACGCGCATCAAAGGTTGACGCAAAGACCCCACGAATGAATCCGAACGCGCCCGTGTATGTCGCAGGATTTGAACGCGGAGTCCGGCCGATCGGCGATTGATCCACAACAACGGCTTTATTGATAAGCTCGATTCCCTCAATTTCTTTATGCTTTCCGGGAATGGCGTGCGCCCCGTAAAATTCAGCCACGAGCGCACGCGAAAGAATGTCATTTATAAGCGTTGATTTTCCGGAGCCGGAGACGCCCGAAACACAGACAAATTTTCCCAGAGGAATTTTTACGTCTATATTTTTGAGGTTGTGTTCTTCTGCGCCGCGTATCGTAAGATATTTTCCCTCGTCCCGGATGTAAAATTTTTTCGAAAAATCAATTTTCTTTTTTCCAGAAAGATATTCGGCGGTGAGCGTATTTGCTTTGAGGATCTCTTTTGCTGTTCCCTCAAAAATAACAGAGCCGCCGTGTCTGCCCGCACCCGGTCCCAAATCAATAATCCAGTCGGCCTCTCGCATGGTTTCTGCGTCGTGCTCAACAACAATAATCGTATTCCCGATATCTCGAAGGTTTTTAAGCGTTTGTATGAGCCGCGCGTGGTCGCGCG
>Ga0076056_111_pt1 | contig 16793 bp, 19 predicted proteins | sample RifGroB1_FD_68087 | JGI IMG/M metagenome (GOLD analysis project Ga0076056, IMG submission 68087) | Parcubacteria bacterium GW2011_GWB1_50_9
TCAACAACAAAGTGATTGAATAAATATTCATTAAAAATTTATGCCGTCACATCCTTCGCTAAAGCTACGGAGTGCAAAGCAAAGAAAAACCCAGTAGTAAAATGCTTCGCGTCCACTTACGGGGCGGGCTTGTTTGTCCGCCGTAGCTCGAAGAGCGAAATGCGCTGTGCCCCATAGTAAGCTCTGCTTTACTACTGGGGTTCGGACTAATTCAAGAATACTGCGATAATTTTAACTAAAAAAATCCGTATGGTGTACGGATTCCGCATCGAACTTTTTGGCGTATTACGCCGTTTTGATATTGCGGTCGCATAGCCCTTTGCAACTTGTAATACTTTTATGCTATAGTTTGCAATATGACTCATAAGAAGTTAAAAGTTAGGCCTTATTTTACTGTTGAGTTTGATAGAGAGGATGATGGGCGCTGGATTGCTGAAATCCCGAAATTGCCGGGAGTAATGACCTATGGGCTTACAAAAAAAGAAGCGCTGCAAAAAGTGTACGCCATTGTCCTTCGAACACTCGCGGATAATGTAGAACAAGGCAATACACCCCCGCCGGTTACTCGGCTATTTGATTATGGAATGGCGCGCCGCTAAGGCATCGTTTGTTCTCAAAGCTCTAATTTCTATCGGCTGGCAAATTAAACGGCAACGCGGGTCTCACCGAATACTTAAGAGAATCGGCTGGCCGGACTTTACATTTGCGTTCCACGGTCGAGAAGAAATTGGGCCGCGTATGCTTAGCCGCATCGCAAAACACACAGGCCTTACTCCGAAAGATTTATAATACATACATAATATCAAAAACGATCATTGCTTATGAAAAAAACCTGTCCCGTAGTGAACCGAAGGTTCTACTACCGGGGTTGGCTCGCTTGCCCGTCCGAATCCGCCGGCTGGCGGAGAAGGGGGAATCTATTTTGAATTTTAGGGGACGGAAATATAAAGCGAGGATGACTAAAATAATCATCTATTCGGCCACATTTGCGTTTGGATTCGGCCTCGTGAGCCTTTGGAGCTTTTGGCTTGTTACGCGGCCGCCGGAAATAATTAGCGAATCAACCCCGGAAACGTACGGACTTAATTTTGATAAGATCGAAATCACAGCGCCCGATGGAATTACGCTCGCCGGATGGCTGATCCCCGACGCCGGCAGGCGCCAAGACGCGCCGGCGATCATCATCTTCCACGGCAACGGCGCGGATAAGTCCGATATGCTCTCATTCGCCAAAGTCCTGCATGAAAAATTCGCGGTGCTGCTTATGGATCTTCGCTATTTCGGCGAGAGCGACGGCAAGTATTCGACACTCGGTTTCAAAGAGCGCGGCGATGCGAGCCGCGCGATTGATTTTCTCGAAAGCCGTGGATTCAAGAAAATCGGCGTGTTCGGGTTCTCGCTCGGCGGCGCGATCGCAATCATGACGGCTTCCGAGGACAGTCGCGTCCAAGCTGTTGCCGCCTACGCCTCGCATACCGACCTCCGCTCCATCGGACGCGACACCTACAAAATTTTAGGACCGCTCAAATACCCGTTGGTTGAATTGATGATCCTGTGGGCCAAGCTCTTTATCGATGAAAATGTGCTTCGCGACTCTCCGTTTGAATCTGCGCAAGAGCTTAACATTCCCCTTCTCTTGGCACACAGCCGTGAAGACGACCAGATCCCGTTCTCACACGCCGAGCGCCTGAAAGATTCGCTTAAAAATAATCCGCGCGCCGAATTCTACTTCATGGAGCGGGGGCTTCATGGCGAGGTCTCGTCGGAGTTTGACAACCGCGTCCGCGAATTTTTCGAGCATACGCTTTTACCCCGCGACTAAAATTTCGACTGCCGCGGGCGGTTCCATCGAGAAAAGGTGAACATACTGTTTTTGAATCAAACGTTTTCCCGTCGGCTTCGTTAAGGCGGCACAAAACCGGTCGAAATTTAGTGCGGGGTTTACGTCAATCAATAACTGGAATACCTGTTTTGTTATTGGTTTTTCAACAAAATCTCGTTGAATTTTTCCTTGCGCTCATCGAGAAGCATGATGACCTCATCGATATCACTCTCGGAAAATTTCGAACGCGCAGTCGCAGGCGGCAAACCCGCCGCGCGCTCGATAATATCTTGGTAGAAAATATATGCGTCATATCCGAGAAGAGCTACTGCGGCAACGACGAACGTGACTGCGCTCCACAGGATATATTCTTCGCGCGAAAATTTCGGCAGGCCTTTCACGGTCTTTTTTCCGAAGCGGAGCGATATCTTAGGCAGGTTCATGGATTATCTCGTTCTTGCTTTAATGGTAAGCGAGAGGCGCGTACGCCGCGCTTCGGGATTTTGTGGGTCTCCTTCCGTGGGACTGACCGTGAAGGAACTGATAAGAATATTATACGGTATCTGCTCAAGGAGCGACAAAAATTTGAACGTATTTTCCCGATCGCCGTCGATCGCGAAGCGGAACGTAAAATAGTCGGACTCTTTGCTCATGCCACCCGCATCGATGGCGAGGGCGGTTTGGGTGATGCGTCCGAGCGATTCAATCGTCTCTATAAAGGCAAGCGGGCGGTCTTTTTCGATAAAAAATTTATTGATCCGTCCAATGTCGTCCGCGCGTCGGGAACGGACGGCTTGGAAATCGCGGATCGCGCCGTTCTCGGCTTCAAGCGAGGCGATTCCCCCGCGGATTGTCTGGATTTCCGTCTTTATCGCCTGCATCTCGCGGTATAAAAACCATGTCGCCGCAATAGACGCGGGAATGAGGAGAAACGAAATCACGATCGCGATGATGGATTTTTGTCTCGGGGTGTTCCTCATGCTTTTGTTTTATTTTTCTCCCATAAGACCCGGCTTCAAATTTCCCTGGATGGAAAAGCTGATGTTCGATTCGCGGATAATGTTTGAGAGGGGAGATGTGATGTCGTTAAGATACGGGGAATTTCTGAGCGTACTCTCAAACTCAAGGAGAGCTTTGCGCGTGTCAGCTTTTCCGTTTAGCAGTACGTCGCCGGTTTGGGTGACCGTGATTGTCTCAAGGGAAATGGCGGCGTTTCCATGGTTTGCGAGCGTGTCTAATATTTTTGACGGATAGTGCGGTTGGGAAGCATATACTCTGATTTCCCTAAGTGTCGCCGCGAGCGCCTTCAGTTCTTTCGAGCGCGCGGAGACCTGAAATTTTTGCTGCGCTTCTTGTCCGGTTGCAAGTTCGCGCTTAAGTTCTTTCCGTTCGAACAAGAGGGGGAGGAGCGTCGGGAGGACGAGAACCGCATTCGCGACGAGGAATCCACAGATGAAAACCGCGGCAGCGCGGGTGAGCTTCGCCGCCTTCACAAGCTCAATTGTTTTTTTATCTTCTTGGGGAAGGAGGTTTGTGGTAAGCATATTCATTCAATTTCACGGAGCGACAAACCGATTGTCGTTGCAAATGCCAAAAGTTCCGTTTTCGGTATTGGGGGGAACGACGCGTCAAAAAGCTTTTTGATGTTTATGAAGGGATCCGCCTGTCTGACGGGAATTTTTAAGGCGCTTGCGACGAACGTATCAATACCGAAGAGATTTGCGTCGCCTCCGACGAGAAGTATCTCGTCTATCGTCTGGTCAACGCCGTGGAGATGCTCGACGTGCTCCTGGTAGTAGGCGATGACGCGTTTTAATTCGTCGACGAGAACCGAAAGCGCAGGCGTGAGCGCGGTGAAGACGTCCTTATTCGTGCTCCGGTTGAGTCCCATTTTTTCCTTTATTTCTTTTGCTTTTTCCCGGTCGACGGCGAGAGCTCGCATGATGTTTTCTTCAAACGTGTTCCCCCCGAGCTTGATTGTCGAAGTGAATATGATTGCGCTTCCCGCAAACGTGATAAAGCTTGTGCGCGTTTTCCCAAGGTCAATGATTATTTTTGCGCTTTTCGGCGTTCCGGCTCGGACGACGGCGCGCACGATCGCCTGCGATTCAAGTTCCAAGGCGGCGAGCGTAAGCCCCGCGCCTTTTATGGCGTTTGTATAGGATTCGACGATTGATCTCGGGAATGCGGTAATGACGACGTCGGTATGCGCGAGTTCGCCCTCAAGGGGTTCCACAACATCGTAATCGTACGAAAGATTATCCGGAGTGAGGGGAATATTCGCTTCGATTTCCCATCGTATCGCGTTTGCGACTTCCTCGCTCTTTACTTTGGGGAGTTGAATGAGCCGGAGAAAGCTTTTTTCTTCCGGGAGCGAGGCGACGACGACGCTCGAGCGGAGGATTTGCGCATTATTTTTTTTCCACTTTTTGAAAATCTCTGTGAGCTTCGATTCGTCTTTTATCTCTCCCCCCTCGATGATGTTTTCCGGAATATCATTTTCGCCGAATGCTTCGACTTCAATCTTTCCGTCAAAGGCAAGCTTAAGATATTTGAATGTCCTGTCGGATATATCGAGGCCGACAACAGGAAGCCGTAAAAGATTCGAGATTTTGTGGGCGATGAATTTCTTCATTGTCTTACTGAGATAACCTCCTTATATAATATACGGTTTTTTCGGCGAAACGAACACATACGCACGTTCTTGTCTCGCCTGCTTCGTTGAGGCCTACGCCGGCATCACTCGACCTCCCGCCAGTACGTGATGTCGTATCCCGCGCCCGGGCCGGATGAGAATGATATGTTTGAAAGTCCGGATTCGTATGTGATTGTCGCGTTATTGTCAAGTTCGATTCCGTAGGCGGTCGCCTCTTTCGCGGTTGCGTTGTTGGAGAATTCTATTGTGCCGTTTGAGGCATAATAGATAACACCCGAAGAATTATTCGAGATTGTCATTACCTTTTCGGTTGGCGAGCTTTTGTCCGTGAGAAGGAGTATATAGCTTCCCGCTTGGCCGGATCCCTCAAATATGCAATTATTCGAGATTGTTACTTTGGAATTAGTGAGAATGACTCCGGAAAGAGCGCCGTAGCCGGGACTCAGGCGCGCTATGCAGTTATTCGAAAGCTTAATTTCTCCGAGAACCCATATCGTGCCGGTCACCGTGAGCGTGGCGCCGTTGTCGAGTTCAAGATTGCCGTTTATTTTTATTGGTCCAAGGGAGCCAGATGCGCCGTTGGTGAGTTTATAGTTTCCCGCTCCGTCACATACGGGCGGAGCGCATGTGCCTCCTGCCGCGGCCGCATCCTTCCAATCCTGAATGACTCCTGCGGAAATCGGGAGTTCCTCGCGCGGGGGATTTTCAACAATGCAGTATGCGTTTGGGCACGAAGAGCCGTGGACAGTCGCATTCACAAAAAGATTCGCGCGGCCGGTGCCGGTTGAAGAATTTCCGATTGTTACGCCTTCGATTCGCGTGGTGGTTCCTCCGATCCAGACGCGGAAAGAAAGATCGCCTCCGACATTTGTCCATGTTGCGCTGCCCGTAGACCAGTTCGACGTATATTTCCCGGTATTTCCCGCGTATGCGTCAGAGGTGTCCTTGCGCCACACCCAATAGTTTGATGCTGAATTAGTTCCGTAATCAAGGACGATCCAATATTGTGTGCCGTTTGTTAATGTCGGCGGAGAAGCAAAACTTACGTCAATCCATGAGGCGGTTGTCCCTACCTGGGAGGGAGTGATAGCGGTGTCTGCAATATCTGATGAGTTCGGTTTTCCGCCGTTGTCGGTTGTAATGCGGACCGTAAGATTTGACGACGGGCTTCCGACTTTTGCGAGATAGACGGACATTTTTGAGAGCGCGCCGTCTGCGGTTGCAATAAACGATTGCGCAATGTCCCGGTTCGTTGATGCGGTTGCAAATGCGTGGTCTGCGTCGTGCGTTGTCCATTCGACTGCCGGATTCGGCGGTATGCCGCCCGCCACAACCGCATCACCCGTAATTGTTGTGCCGCTTGAGCCGACGATAGAGCCGTTTGAAAATACATTTCCGCTCACTACCGCATTGTTTGACATTTTAAGTCCGCCGTCCGACACCTGGATGCCGTAGAAAAAATTTACGCTTGCGGTTGAGATTGATAAATGAGTTTCCAGATTGCGTTTGTTTTGGCTCCGCCTGCCTTCCGATCGAATGGTTTTTTCGTTTCCGTTTGTGGTGAGAATGATTGTCGTTGAGCCGTTTCCGACGGCGAGCGTTTCTGACGCAAGGATCTGCTTTCCGGTTATCACGCGATAGATCCCGTCTTCAATGCCGCTTTCTGCGATTGCGCGCGCTTCGAGGGACCGTGTATACGCGCGCGTTGTCGCGACCTCCTGGAGCGAGAAAAATGTAAATCCGCCTACGACCGTGAGGGAAACGGCAATCGCGAGCATGAGCATGGTGAGAGCGGCATAGCCGCCGTCTGCGGAATTTTCAATTTTCAATTTCCAATTTTCAAACATATGTTTAATAATTTCCCCGGAGCGCCGTTGTCGCGGTCAGGGTAATGGTTGAAGAAAATTTCTGCTGGGCGAAATTCACCTGGAGCGTGAGGCGTACGGCGTCGCGTCTGAGTCCTTGGCTTAGCCGCTCAAGGCGAAATCTTCCGACGCGGACGGATGACGCGGACAGAGGAGTTGTTTCAGCGCCTTCTTTTCGCATCCACAAGCGGCCGTTGTCGACCCAAAAGTCGATATAGGTAGCTCCGTGCTCCGGCTGGGCGTTCGTTTTTGTTACAAGAGAAATTTGGCCAAGATCTCTGTTGAACGCGCTTGTCGGCGTATAGATTTCTTCTGCTTCTGATAGAGATTTTGTGACGGTTTCTAAAAGGAGCCGGCCGTTTGAGAGGACCTCGCGCTCCGCGCGCGAAATATTGTACGCGTTTACGATCTGAATGAGGAAATTCGATACGATGATTGCGATAATGCCGAAAAGCGCCGTATAGACGATTATTTCAAGAATCGTTGTCCCGTGCTTTTTCTCGTTTTTTTCTGAAAAAGGATTCACCCCGTTAGAAATTTTCGTTGCCATAGTAAATTTTCGTTTTATGCCCCGTTCGTTGGTTTTGTGAATTTCTAACGGGTTCATGTTTTATTGGAGCGTAAAAATGCGGAAGCTGAAATCGTATTGGTCAAGGAGCTGTCCCGAATCATTGGGATTTGAGAGGCGTCCGACATAGCGGCGCGCGCTGCCTCCCGCATACGGGCTTGATGCGGTCTGTTGATACCCCCAGTGGATCGGGCCTGCCGAACCCGACCATGCGTCTGTTGACGGAGGAGAGCTGCGGAGTCGCAGGGTATAAGATGCGTTTGGCGTGAGCATCACAAAGTCCGGAAATCTGAATGAGACCCAGGAGAGCGTTGAAGTTGAAATTGCAGATCCCGTAAGAACGGTTGACGTTCCGAGAATCTGACCCGTTGGACTGATTCTAACCTCGAGGTAGAGATCTGAAAGGTTCGTCCCCACCTTCCGTATATAAAGATCCGCTCGTGTCATGGTGGTTGTCGCAGTGCTCGTGGTAAAGGATTGCGTTGGATCTCCGTCACCCGAATTGTTCGACGGAAAATTTGAAAGATCCCCGTCTGTTGCGCCGTTTTCAAAAAAGAATGTTTTTGCCTCTGTTGCAGGCGATATGGAGGTGAGGAAATTCGTGATGTAGGCCGTAAGAATTTTTGTATTTCCGTTTCCCCACGCGACTGTCGCGACGATTTTTTTGGTGTCGGGATCGAGGGTCCCGCCAGCCACTATCTGGTCCGACGCGTTTCGCGTGACCGGCTGGAATACGACGCTTCGATGATATTTTCCGTTTATGACGCTTGACGTTCCGGCGGATAATTTCCATTTTCCGTTTTCGACGACCGGGTAGTAGCTCGTATTATCGGACACGCCCGCGATGTTTGACGCCCATGATTCGTCTCTCATCGAACGCACTGCCTCGAGCGATTCCTCGGCAAGGAGATACGCTTCGAGATTTTCTTTTTCTCCCCGAAGGAGTTTTATTGCGGCAATTTCCGTTTGTAGGAGGGCGAAGAGCGACACCGAGATGATGCCGATTGCGACGACAATTTCAACCAAACCGAAACCATTTGTTCGCTCGGCTTGAAAATTGAAAATTGAAAATTGAAAATTTCTCATTTTATGGTTCCGTCATAGTTCCTCCATAATTGCCGACAATGACTGTTTTGCAGTCCGCTTCGTATAATGCTATATATTTTGCGTCAATGTCGATTCTCATTTTTTTCGTATTTCGGCGGCAGTCGCGATCAATGTGAAGGATCGTGTCTGCCACGGAGAGGGACGTCGTATGAATGCGGAGTATCTGTGTTGTCGTGCCGACGGCAATCGTCCCCGACCAATCGAATTTTGTTTTTCCTGCGTCAAAATAGGACGCCATCAGAATCATTACGATTGTGTTCGGATACGGCGGGTTCTCGAACGTGAGCGTTGTTGTCGTCGAGTTTTGTATGCTCCAGCCGAGCGCGAATGCGCGGTGGCGCGCGTCTGTGATGCGTGTCCCTATTGGGGTTGGCGCGGTGCCCGTTTGGTACACTTTTCCGGAACTATCGACGGTGATCGAAAATGTCTTCGTCGTATCTGATTTCACGCGAAGTTCGAATGCGCCGGTTTCATCGGTTGTTCCTTCGATCCGTTTGAAAATAACGTCTGATCCGGATCCGAGAAGCGTAATATTTGCAATTTCGATCGTTGAGGGAAGGGGATACGTTTCGGTGAGTCCAGCGCCCGCGTACGTAGCGCCGCGGAAAAGAATCACTTGCGTTTGTTCGATATGGACGCCCCACTGGGAAGCTTCTTCTCCCGCGAGTGTTTTTGATTGCGCGGTGCGCAAAATCGAAAGGACGTTTTGGCTTGCGGTCGTAAGCTCACGGACTTTTCTGGAGTTCGAAAACGATACTGACGCGGCTGAGGCAATGAGGATGAGGATCGCGATAGAAACAACAATCTCAAGCAAGGTGAACCCGGTAATACAACTTCGGCCATCCGTATGATCATGCCGCCAAGGGCGGCAGCCGAAGTTGATATACCGGGTGAACCCCGCTTTTCGGTTTTGAAAATTGAAAATTAAAAATTGAAAATTTCTCATGTCTACTGTATGTTGCCCAAACTTGAATAAATCGGCTGGAGCATGGAGATTGCAAACAGGCCGACCGCGACGCCGATCACGACCATGAGGATCGGTTCGATGATTGACGCGAGATTTTTCGTCGTGTTTGAAACCTCTTCTTCGAAGAAAAGCGCGAGGCGCAAAAGCATTGAAGAAATTTTCCCCGTTTCCTCTCCGACTTCGATCATCTGAATGACCATTGGCTGAAATATCGGAAACGCGGAGATGATCTGGTGAATCTGTTTTCCTTTCTGGACTTCTTGGCTCGCTACATCAGCAGCTTCCCGGAAATGGACGTTTCCCAAGACGCGCGCCGTTATTTCAAGCGATCGGACGATCGGGACGCCGGACGATATGAGGTAGGAAAGCGTTCGGGCGAAACGCGCGGTATTGAATTTATTGATAAGGGGCCCGAATATGGGAACTTTGAGTACGAGTGTATCGAAAATGCGCTTTCCCGGAGCGGTTTTTAAGCTGTACCAAAAAAGTACACACCAGACCGCAAAACCGGCGATGAGCCATAAAATATAGTTTGAGATAAAACCGGAAACCGCGATCACGACTTTTGTGCTCGTAGGAAGGTCAACGCCAAGGTCAAGGATGGTCGCCGTAAGCTGGGGGACGACATAGATCATCATAAGGGTTCCCACGATGATGAGGACCGAAAGGATGATCGCGGGGTAGATCATCGCTCCGCGAACGCGCTTCCTGAGGTCGTAGTCCTTTTTCATCTGCTTTGCGAGGAGGCGCAAAACAAGCGTGAGTTTCCCCGTTGTTTCCCCAACTTCTATCATATTAATATAGAGTTCCCCGAATATTTTTCCGTGCGCCCGGAGCGACTCGGCGAACGACTTGCCGCGGACAATTTGATTTCGGACGTCGGCGATTATGGTTTTCAACCTGCCGTTTGTGGATTGTTTTTCCAAGGCATCGAGCCCTTTTGTAAGCGCGAGCCCAGCGCCGAGCATGACCGCGAGGTTTCTCGTAAAAAACATCTTGTCAACGATCGATACGGGTTTTAATTTTGACGTGATGTCGCCGATATTCAAATTGAATTTTCCGAACGCCGTGTCCTTTACTCCTTTTTCGTGCACGTCGAGCAAAAAAAGTCCCTCCTGTTTTAGGAGCTGGGCGAGTGCGGTTTTTGTCTCCGCTTCACGTTCGCTTTTTTCAATATCGCCGTTTTGTTTCGCCGCGGTGTAGATGAACGTAGGCATACCCGGTAGGTGAAATTCGACTTAAATGATTAAAGTTTGATTGTAATAAATTTTTCCTTCTTATTTTTCGTTCTGACTCGTCAAAAGGTTTTTCACTTTTGGCGCGATGCGCCGGTCGAATTTTCACTACCGGGCATGGAGATAGTATAGCACAAAAAGTTGAGTTTCTTCTATTTTTCCTGCTATAATGTTTTTGATTGGAGACGTGGCTCGGTGGGTTCGAAGTGTAGCTTTGAACGGGCGCACCTTGCATTGGATACATGGCGGAGGCGTGGCCGAGTGGCTTAAGGCAGCATCCTGCTAAGATGTTAAGGGAGAAATCCTTTCGAAGGTTCGAATCCTTCCGCCTCCGCCCTGTATCTATAAAAGCGTCCAGGGTTTTCGGCAAGCAGCGCCGAAAACAAAGCGGCACGGTGTTAACGTGTTAAGGGTTTTAAACCCCTTCGAAGGTTCGAATCCTTCCGCCTCCGAAATTGAGCGAAGTGAAATTGAGGAGGCGGAGCACGCCAACTGCTTGGCGTGCGTAAGGACGAGAAAGGCGCAGCGTTGCGTGAGTTCTCCGCTGAAAGCGGAGAAGCGAGCGCCGCGAGCCGGGGTCGCGAAAAATTTCCGTCAGGAAATTTATTCGTGACCGAATCCTCTCGTCTCCGTTTTATACCTAGAAATGTGTCCCGGGTTTTTACCAAGCTACGGCAAAAAAACGGCTTCCGTCGACGCTCACAAGGGTGAGCTTGGGCGGACAGGGAAAACGAAAAGGATTTATAAATAAGGGTAAAAGAAATTTTTCATAAAAATATGGAAACCAGAATCTCGAATTCAACCGAGGCACAATCTCATCGCAATACTTTAATCCAAAGAATAATCCTTGCTCTAGCGCTTGGATATATTTTTTTCTTTTTCGGCGAGAGAGTTTTTTGGTCGTTTCCGCACCCGGGCGACACATTGATCTCGAATTTCTTCGGATGGCTCCTCTATTCTTACAGCGCATATCTGATACTGATCGTAATTGAGCATTTCCGCGTGCGTGCTTGGTGGGCTGTGTTTCTTGCCGGGGCATTTTTCGGTTGGCTTACGGAAGGCGTTATCGCAATGACACTTTTTGGCGGCGGGGGCCTGCCCTTTCCAATCGGGATTTCCTGGACCGGCCTTGCGTGGCACGCGTTCATCAGTGTCTTTATCGGCTGGTATCTCGTTATGATGTTTTTGAACGGGAATCACTATAAGAAGATCATCTTTTTTTCAATCGGACTTGGAATTTTTTGGGGGGTCTGGTCTCTCGCGTGGGCGCTTGAAACGCCTCCCATTGCGATAACACCCGATATCTATTTATTGCATGGGTTAATCACCGTATTATTACTTTCCATAAGTTATCATTTCTTCTCCAAATATAGACCGGGCGGATTTACAACTTCTCGTTGGGAGAAAACCGGTCTCGCCGTACCGGTGCTTGCGTTCTTTATATTTGTAACGATTCCCGCGGTCGGACTCTTTGCGGCCGTACTTCCCGTGCTCTTTGGTATTTTGTATTTCGCTCTTAAGAAGAATCGTGATCGCGAAGAATCATCAGGTTTTCTCGAATCCCTCTCTGGACAACCGAAAATCCGGAGTTATTTCCTACTATTCTTAGCGCCTATCATTGCGGCGCTCATCTACAATTCAGGCATTGTGCTACCCACAAATTTATACGTTCTATATATCACAACCCCTCTTGGCTTTATTCTCCTTGGTATCCGTTACGTAGCAAGCGGGCAATTTTTTTAAATCATAAATTTTAACATAATGTATTTCTGGCCTAAAAAATCTTCAGAACAACCGGAAACGGCATTGCCTGAATCCTTCGTTCTCGAAAAGAAACCTTTTTGGAAGCGAAAATGGTTCTGGGGAGTTTTTTTCATTGTTGTATTCATAGTTGTCTTTTCCGGGGGAGATGACTCGAAAGAAGAAGAGTCAACTGGGGTACCTTCGCAGCAATCGTCTGGCACAGAAGCACTATGTCCATTCCCTGGTTCTTGGTCATATGTTTCTGATAATTCACTCCGCACTTCTACAGGCGACAATTTGAGCCCATGGAACATTGTCGGGGATCCTACCATTCTTTACGATCAGAATAAATTCCGCATGTGGTACACTGCCGCGGACGGCCGGGTCAATGCGGATGGCGGGGGCAACGGCGGGATTGCGTATGCGGAAAGTACTGATGGTATTCAGTGGAATGTTTGGAAAGATAATAACTCTCCAGCGGGCGTTATTGATCTCGTCCTCATAACGTCTCCCGCCGATTGGGATGGAGCAGGTGTTGAGACAGCTTCAGTGATGCGTACTCCGTCCGGAGAGTATCGAATGTATTACACCGGCAATAGACCGCCGGAAGGAAGTAATCACTATGCAATCGGCCTTGCGACTTCAAACGACGGAATCCGTTGGAAAAAATACGGGAAAGGTCCAATCTTTGAACCTAAAAACCAATGGGAATTACCGACCTGCATGAATTCTAATGATCCGCGTTCGTGTTCAAACGGCGGAGTGCTTGAGCCGAGCGTCATATATGATTCTAAAGAGAAAATATACAAGATGTGGTACGCGGCTGTCGGCACAAGGGACGATTTCCTTACGTTTCGCATCGGGTACGCAACATCAGCCGACGGCATCCGCTGGGACCGAATGCCGGAACAGGTATTGGATCGAGGAACGAGTAACTCCTGGAATGATTATTTGGTAAGCCATGTGAATGTCGTTCCCGACCCTCAATTTGGGTATCACCTCTTTTACTTCGGCGCTAAGCTAGCGGAGTATTGCGAGAATTGTGCTCTCCAGCGCGGTCATATTGGCCATGCCTATAGTACGGACGGCATACAGTGGCAAGAGGACCCTCGAAATCCCATTTTGTCCCCGCGTAAAGGCCGGTGGGATGAATGGGCTATCGGCGGCCCCTCTGTTCTCGTCAAAGAGAGAGAATTGTTGTTATGGTATTTTGGCAATAAAAACAAAAACTCAATAGCTGAATCAGGCATCGGTTTTGTGAAAGCCGCGTGCCGTCAGTGAAGTCGAAAGTCGAGCCCGTTGTTTTTATCCCCAATCATTGCGGCGCTCATCTACAATTCAGGCATTGTGCTACCCACAAATTTATACGTTCTATATATCACAACCCCTCTTGGCTTTATTCTCCTTGGTATCTACAAGACATTCAGGAGATCGGTCGTTACGTAGCAAGCGGGCAATTTTTTCGCGGAGCATTGCGAAGATAAAGCGGCTCTATACTAATATTGTTTCGAATTCCATGGCGTCATTTGAGAAAAGAAAACCCACTGAAGAGACCGAGATACCGTCTTCGGAATCGATAACCGTGAATATGGAGTTGGCGTTAACTCCGGAACATAGAGAGGTGATGGAGCGGCATAAAAGAGGGCGGTTGGAATTATTGAGGGACTTCATAACGTCTCGAACAGTTGATGTTGCCATGAACTTCATGCCGGGAATTGACGTCCCTAAACTCGCGATCGAGGGTATGTTGGGGAAAACGTTAAGCAATGAAAAATTGACTCTGCGGAAGCGTTTCGACTATATGTTGATTTCGGGCGGGATCGCGCTCTCATATGTATTGGCGGTATTTGGTACGCCAGATTGTTGCGAACGTTGAATTCGGTCCTGAAGTAATGCGGGACATCGCGCATAGAACCAAAGAAAAATTTCCGAAGGCGTCTCGATTCCTTGAAAAAACCGCATCCTACTTTGTAGACAAACGCGAACAGTTTATCCAAGACGCAGGACGAATAGGGAAAGAAGCAGAAAGATATCTTGAAGAATTGCGGCCGGAAATTACCATGATATGATGAGTGGTGCAAAAAACAACGATATCGGAAAAATAATTGACGAGTTGCTACATCTCGGCGAAGATGCAGAGGAATTGAAATTTTGGAAAAATATTTTTGAGGATTTAGCGCCGGAAGAACAGGAAAAACTTCGCGCAAATCTCGAGGGAGAAATTGAAGAACTTAAAAAGTTGAGGAAATTATTTTGGCGTGAAGCGCTTTGCGAGTGTACACCCACGGAGCGATTCATGATTCGGGGGGTTCCCTGTGTTAGTTGACCCCGCACTAAATTTCGACAGTCGCAGTTGGTTCCATCGGGTACTGATGGACATATCGTTTTGGAATCCAGCGCTTTCCCGCCAGCTTCATCAGGGCGGCACGAAACCAGTCGAAATTTTAGTGACGGGGTTTGACACCACACCCATTTTCGATTTACTATCTCCACAAGTTCTCTTTATGGAGGAATATATATGGGACGCGTGTTTTCGTGGGGAGAGATCGTGCGAAAGGAAGTGCCTCATATTAAGGACTTCGGCCATATGTGCGAAGAGATTCGCCATGAGCTTTCGCGTATCGACGGAGTTCTCGGCGCGGTTCTCTTCGGCTCTGCACTCAATGAGAGATTTATGGAGCGGAGCGATATTGATTGTCTTCTTGTGTACGATGGAATGGAGCGCCCGGCTCTTACGGAAGTGCTTCATCAACTTCAGGCGTCTGCTCGCAAGCGTCATATTCCGCTTGAGTTTATCCCCGTGGATGAAGTTTCTGCACGGGAAGGTATTCATACCATTGGTCCTTCGTTCGCATGGCACCTTGAGCAGGCAGTAAAGACCCATCTCGTCATTAAAGCTGATCCGCTTCGATTCATTCGCTTGTCCGATAGCGCGAATTCCCAATCGGCGAGAGTCGAGGATGTGCTCGGGTATCTCCGGAGAAAGATCTTGCGCTTCGACCAGGGTATTGTTGAACTTCCCGTGATGGCGGAGAACGAGTATTTTCACTTTCTTCGGAAGATCCTTGAGTCACCGATCCATGTTGCGCGAAAAGTTCTCTGGCTCTCGGTGCCAAACCTTTCCAGTGATTCGAAAGCGCACGTAATTCGGTGTTATCCGGATATTGTGCCTTCGCCTCTTCGCGGAATATTCCAAACCCTTTTGTCTATGGATTCGGATTATTCCCGCGAGGTCTTGGCAGAGCTCCGCGAGCCGCACGAAGGCAGATACATCGTCGCGCTTGAAACCATCGCGAAGCGGGCATTCTGGGCCTTTGAATTCGCCCGAGCAAACGCAATTTTCGTTCTCAACAAGTTTTCGTAGGCCGTATTCTCCCGAATGCGGTTTTTTCTTTGCAAAAATGCGAAAATCTGCTACTATTTCTTCGAAGAAATGAGGTGGGGTGGCAGAGTGGACGATTGCACCGGTCTTCCCTGCACTAAAAATTTGGAAGCGTGGCCGAGCGGTTTATGGCGTTGGTCTTGAAAACCAATTGGGGAGAAATCCTCTCGGAGGTTCGAATCCTCCCGCTTCCGATTTTATTTATCTCTCTGGAAAACACGCGTATTTCGGCGTATACTGTTTTCCATGGAAGAGAATATCATTGATCTCAAAAAAAAGCCGGAAGTAAAGAGCGAAGCGGCGAGAATTGAAGCGGTGCGACCGTCCGAGAACGATTCCGAAGCGCACGCGGCGCAGTCGGCATTTGTGCTGGCGGAAGATGCGCATGACGGAATAGTGTGGGAAACGGATGAATACGAGAAAATATCGAAAAGCGGGTATTGGTACGGGGGTGCGGCGGCGTTTCTGTTTCTTCTCGTTGTAATCGGCGTCATTGCCCGAAGTTATTTTTTCATCGTGTTCATCGTTTTCGCGGCGGTTCTCTTTTTATACTATTCTTTGCGAACGCCTCGGCGTCTCCTTTTTTCCGCAACGTCGGACGGAATTTCCGCGGGCTCCAAGTTTTATTCCTACGGCGACTTGAAAACATTCTGGATTTTTGATAGAAAAGGGAAGGCGGAGCTTTCGCTCGAGACGAAATCAATCATAAATTCCGTTGTGGTAATTCCGGTCGCGGGCGTGGACCTCGGCGAACTTCGGCAGTATCTGGCGCAATACGCCGAGGAAGCGGAGCATATCGAAAATTTTTTCGACCGCGTTTCACGATTTATTGGTATATAGAAAATTTGAGATCGTTATTAATTTGTGCGCTCGTCCCGACGCATTTGCCGGGACTCGCGTATCACATGCGCTCGTCGTTCAACGGATAGGACGCAAGCTTGCGGAGCTTGTAATAGGGGTTCGATTCCTCTCGAGCGCGACTGAAAGGAGCGATTGAAGCATCACAACTGCTTGTGATGCGTGAGGAATTGAAGGCCGGAGCCTGTCGCCGAAGGCGACGCGAGGCGGGGTCGCGGGGCGCGAGCAAAGCGAGCGAACCTGTGACCGATTCCTCTCGAGCGCGAACGAAGTGAGCGGTCGAAGCGCGAGAACTGCTTCTCGCGCGTGAGGAGTCGAAGACCGCAGCGATGTGCGAGTTTTCGCTGAAGGCGAAAGGCGAGCATCGCGAGGGGCGGGCTGCGAGAAATTTCCGTCAGGAAATTTACTTGTAGCCGATTCCTCTCGAGCGCAAATATTTAGATTGTATGTATGGTTGCGGAAACTGAGGGAGGGGGCCGAACGCAAAGACATTTGCGTTCGGCGGGTCGCAACTTTTATCTTTTTTAAATAAAGCGACCCAGGAACCGATTCCTCGTGGGGACGTTTTTAATGAGGTGCTGGTTTGACCC
>Ga0076056_131_pt1 | contig 11760 bp, 14 predicted proteins | sample RifGroB1_FD_68087 | JGI IMG/M metagenome (GOLD analysis project Ga0076056, IMG submission 68087) | Parcubacteria bacterium GW2011_GWB1_50_9
AAAGCGCGAAGGGCGGGGATAATCGCGGGAAGCGCATGACAGCAAACGGTCTACGGCAACGCCGCGCGTATCAGTATGCGTCAGGCGAAATGCGTTCATATCAGACGCAAGCCGTCAGACAATACGCGCCGCGCCGCCGAATAATGCAAGATGTATTAGCCGAGGTGTTTACTGGCGACATAGGGCGAGTGAAATGAAAATGTACTCATTTGCATTTCCGAGCCCAGCCCTGCCCACCGAAGGGGGCAGGGAGCCAGAAACCGGTGTTTAACGCCCTGCGCTCTCTGGCGCAGGGCTGGATTGCGAGCCACAGGGTTAACGCCCTGCGGTCTCGCAATGCACCGGTTTACGCGCGACGGAAACCAAACGCTCGAAGGATGCGCCCTTCTTCTCGCTCCATCTTTTCTCCATGCATATATCCTTTGAGATGAAAGCACCCGTGAACGAAAAGGTGTGCAATGTGTTCTCGCGCAGGGATACCGAATGTGCGCGCTTCACGTTCTGATGCGCGGATGTTAAGAAATATTTCCCCCTCCTTCTTTCCGATAGGGAAAGAGAGGACGTTTGCAGGATACACTTTCTTTCGGTACGTACGGTTGAGCGAGCTTGCGAGCGTGTCGCCACAGATTACCAAGGAGAGCTCATACTGGGACCCCAGTATCGCATGCGCCATTTTTTCAAAGGGAACGCGCGGCCGAAGGCCGCGCGTAACATTTCGTATTTCAACCACCGGAGCGTTCCGCATTTTTGGTTCCGTTTCTATCGTGCGATAGGTGTGCTTTCACTAGATCGTGACTGAGAGGATGTTTCGTTCTGGTTTGGTCGCGTGTACGGGGAACGGCGTTGAGGAGCTTCTACAACCTTTCCTTCTTTCACGAGCTGTCGGTATTCTGCCCTACGCTTTAGGAGCTTGAGAGCGCGCTTCTTTTTCACTATCTTCGACGTGTCACGCGCAAAATAGCGACGCTTGCGAGCCGTTTTTACGAGACCAGTACCCTGCACCTTCCGGCTAAATTTCCGGATAGTTGCAAGGGGACTTTCGTTCCCCGTCTTGCTAACTTCAACGTTTATGGACATGAGCAAGAATCGTAACACAGTTGGTCAGAAAATCAACAGGATACTTACTTACACCCGAAGCTCTGCCTGTCTGAGTCTACCTCCCGAGGTTTAACCTCGGGAGGTAACCTCGGGAGGTAAGACCCGCAGGGTTAACTAGTCTGTGTGCGGTCGCGCGCAGGCAGGCCGGAGATTGTGACAGGACTTGTTTTATTTTTATAGCGACCTATATCGACCTCGTAGGTCGATACTGCCTCCGGTTACCTGTGTCCTTGCGTTTATGCTATAAGCATCAAGTTAGGGATATGTGATTTGAGGTGTCACCGATGTATCTCATCTTACTCACAGGATACTAGAAATCGTTTCAGGAATGTATTGAGGGGAAGAAGCGAATCCTAATCTCTTAAAGCCGGTGCTTGAAAATCAGTCACAATTCGCCGTCGCTTCAGATAGTTTGTAAGTTCGGTGAGAGGCACTGCTTCCTGCGAGTTCGTTGCTGTTTCGCGCACGAGCATTGTTTCCTCAACGGCTTCTTTGTGCCCCATGATAAGAATGTAAGGTACTGCGTGCTGGTGTGCGAGCGCCATTTGATCACCAATTCGTTCGTGGAGAAGTCCCTGATATATCGGTATGCCTTCCTTTCGCAGGTTTTCCAGAACGGGTAGCGCACGGCGACGCGCCTCAGATCCAAGATGTGCAAAGTAAATACTAGGTTGTCCGCCGCTTTTTTGTTTTATATTCACACGGCCGCGCATCTCGCATGTGATGCTTATCATTACAGATGGCAAAGGCGCACGCGCAAAACGTGATGTAAGTGGATCATAACGACCTCCGAACGCAAGAGTTATGCGGCCGCCTGTTTCGTTGTCCATCGCAGATATTTCAAAAAGTGAGTGCGACCAGCACTCACGGCTTCCGAGGACATGCGGAGAAAGCTCATACGGAAGTCCGGCTATCTCGAGGTATTCCAGAATTTCCCAAAACCTGCGTCGCTCATCTTCTGTAAGATACTCCATGGCTTGTGGAGCTCGCGACACAGCAGGATGTCCACGTTCGATAAGTTGCACTAATGTTCCCATGGGGTCAGTGGCCGCACGCGGTCGAAGCGTCGGGCTGATAGATTCGATGTGTTTGCGCAAATACGTTGATACGTCTCGCATGTATCTGTTGGAAGACTCGATAGAACCGATGTTGTTGATGGAAAGAATACGTTGCCCGATACCAGCTTCCGCAGTGATGGCATCTGTGACGATGATGAGAAGCGCTTCTGCTATTGCCGAAGATACACCTACTATATGCAACTCCAACGTGAGTGCAGGCATACCGGAGCGATGACGCCAGGTGCCGCCACCAGTTCTCCAAGCAAGGAATGACGCATCAGTACTTTCCGCGCTTATGGCACAGCGTCGTGCGATGACAGCTAGAGGGCGTTCCTCCCTTCGTGCGAACATGATTTCTGTCTCGTCTTTATTTGGAGATTCTCCACGCGGTGTTCGCACGCGCACTTTCCTCACGCTTTCCATAGCTTCTTCAAACGGCACGAACCCGTAGTATTCGGCGACGCGTACCGCAGAAGATAGAAAAGAAGATGTATTCTGGTGGACGGTGTCTTTTAAACGGATCATAAAGCAATTTACAGTTGATAGTGAACAGTTAACAGTATTAATGAATGTTGATTCTGTATTTTCTGTAGACTGTAATCTGTAAACTGTGAACTACTCCTCTTGATACCGTGCCTCTCCCGGAAGAGCACTCACCATGTTTAGAGGGTAGAGACGCAAGAGCACGCGTCCGACTATTGTCTCGCGCGGAAGTGATCCCCATATGCGTGAATCCGAGGAAACATGACGATTATCTCCGAGAACGAAATACTCTCCTTGCGCAAGTGTCACGCGCATATTGTTTTCTCCGCCAAGATTTGCTGGATCGAGATACGGTTCGTCGAGCGTGAATCCTTCGGGATGTTCAGCGTTTTGTATCATGATGGTATTACCACTCATGATGACGATCTCTCCGGGAAGCCCGATGACGCGCTTAATAAGTGATCTTCCGAGCTCTGTCGGTAGATCGAAAACGATAACGTCGCCTCGAGCGGGCTCCCTAAGCTCGTACGACACACGATCTATGATGAGATAATGCAAATTGTCGAACGTCGGCTCCATCGAGGCACCAGAAACTATGTATGGTGCCGCGATAAAGAAACGAATGAAGAGCGCAAGACCAAGCGCGACGGCTGTATACAGGATTAATGAGCGTGACGCGGCGTTTTTTTCGCTTGCTGTTGTGTTAGGAGATGTTTTTTCGTTGGAAACTGTCTGAGAATCATTTCCAACAATATCCATGTCGCACATTGTACTCTGTGTGCGGCGTTGACACCAAGTATTTGCGATGTTCCATAGTAAATGAAGTGATGATTATCAGTTTTTGAACATAAAGAAGCGCAATAAGAGCGCATCTATTGATGTGTATGGGTTTTCAGATACTTACTGGCGACATAGGGCGAGTGAAATGAAAATGTACTCAATTTGCATTTCCGAGCCCAGCCCTGCCCACCGAAGGGGGCAGGGAGCCAGAAACCGGTGCACCGGTTTACTGCTTGATGTTGGTACTTTCCAGTATATGCATGGTACGATGTGTCGAATATGGTATGGGTTATTGCCGGATTAGGTAATCCTGGAGAGGAATATGCATCCACGAGACACAATGCGGGACGTATGGCGGCGGAATTCTTTGCAAAGGTCATGCATTTCGAGGGTTGGCGCGAGCACAAGCAATCAAAATCACGCGCCGTTGGCGGAATGATAGGTAAAACGACGGTTGCCGTCATCCTTCCCGACACTTTTATGAACAAATCGGGTTCAGCTATAGTAAAATTTGTGAAATCAGCAAAATCTGCGGAACGACTCATTGTTATATACGATGATTTAGATCTGCCTATTGGAAAATTCAAGATATCGTTTGACCGTGGTAGTGGGGGACACAAAGGATTGGAGTCTGTCATGCGGACACTTAAGACAAAAAGATTTACGCGCATACGGATCGGCGTTTCTCCTTCGACGGCTTCGGGGGAAACGCGCAAGCCTGAAGGGAAAAAAGTCGTCATGAATTTTATTCTGACGAAATTCCGCGCGCACGAGCTTGAAGAGCTTAATCGTGTTTTCAAACGCGTTGCGCACGCGCTTGAGATTATTGTTACCGACGGCCCGGAGCGGGCTATGACGGAATTCAACGGCTGACACTTTCTACGAGAGACGTAGAGCGAGAGAAATACGAAAGCGAGCTTTCGTATTTCCGAGCCGAGAAGCTCGAAACCAATAACGCCCTGCGCTTGTGCGCAGGGGGGCATTCCGCGTCATGCGTCTTTCTTTTGGTTCAAAGAAGGTAATCGTGAACGGGTAGACTTTACCGAGTTCAAGTTTTGCACGAAGATCTTCTTCGTCCGCGAATTCCGAAACGTGGACGAGACCCGCAACGCCCTCTTCTATGGAAGCCAACGCGCCATGCTTGTTGTATTTAATTATGACGGCGTCCACTTTCTGATCCTTTTTATATCTTTCTCCCGCCGCCGTCCAAGGATCTTCCACCAATGCTTTGATGGATAGCGATACTTTACCGTCCTTTATCTCTATCACTTTCACTTTGATAGCATCGCCCACTTTGTAGCGACCCTTTGGGTTTTCTACCAATGCCCAATCCATTTCAGAAATATGCACCAGTCCTTCCAATCCTTCTTCTATTCTCACAAAGACACCGAAGTCTGTTGCTCCAGTCACAACACCATCCATGACGTCTCCAACGTGATATTTTTCTACGAGAGATGCACGCTCCGAAGGCGCCGCACCTTTTTCTGAAAAGATGAGCTTGCCTTCTTTCGGGCTCGCAGTGATGACCATGACCTCGATCTTTTCTCCGACAAGTTTTTTGAGTTCGACGAATATTTTTTCCTTGTCACCGTCGGGTACGCGAGGATAGTGCGCGGCGGCGAGCTGAGAAGCGGGCAAGAATCCCTGGATGCTGTTCCAATTGATGATGAGCCCGCCTTTATTCGCTTCTGTAATGGGGAGTTCGAATATGGTTTTCTTTTGCATCGCGAGCTCCGCCTCGTTCCAAATAAGGGCCTGGCGCGCTTCGCGCAAGCTTAGCTCGATGTATCCTTCGGCATTGTCGGTGCCGACGATCTTCGCCGTGATGGTGTCGCCGATGCGTACGTTCTTGAGGGTATCGCGCGCAGAGAGATATTCGCGTCCGTAGATGATACCGGTGCCGTATGGGTGGAGATCGACGAAAACTCGCGCACGACCGACGGCGGTGACTGGACCTTCGACGACGTCGTCAAGCTCGGGCGGTTTGCCTATAGAGCGCAAAAGCTCTTCCATCGGCCCTGTTTTAACGGGCACGTCTGTTTGCGAGCTTTCCTTCTCTTCCTTTTCTGTTTTTATTTCGCTCTCTTCGTTGGTAACGTTGTCTTTCTCTTCAATTTCTGTAGCCATTGTTACGTGTACGCTCGGATCCTCACCTGCATGCTCTACCGGTACAGTCGGCAGGGAAGTATTAACCGAAACGTGCTGTTAATGAATAATCGCCCTACGGGCGCTTGCACAATATATATGAGACGCTTCTTAAAAGCAAACATCCGAGGACGGTCCTCGGATCCTCGGATTTAGTGAAGAAATGAGGGGCTGGCGACAGGATGCGCGCTGTCGCCAGCCCCAGCCGATGCCATTAGGCATCCTTCGCCTCCGCCGCGATGCCGTTCCGAGAGGAAGGGCTTGCGCGCGAGGTCGCAATGGTGATTTTCATCGTCGTGATGATTTCCTCCATTGGTTTCGACCAGACATTTCTCCTCTTTCAGGAGTGTCTGGCGAGGATCTACCTTTGGCGTGGAATCCAAGGTGCCTACAAAAAGTCTACTCTCTCTCTATGTCCAAGTCAAATTTCGTATGTGAATGAATTTCGGGTATACTGTCCTATGAATTTATGATTTTCTGTAGACTGTAAACTGTCAACTGTAAACTATGATACTGACCTTCCGCTCCGGCGCATGCATTCGCACGCAAGCAGGCCTGCCTGTCGAATCCTACTCACGGGCGACACTATAAACTATAGAAACTAATTTATGATTCTTACTTATCACAGTGGAGCGTGTATCAGGGCGCAGGCAGGCGACACTACAATCGTCTTTGCGCCCGTGTCAAAACAGTCCAAGAATTTTAAGCCGACGAATTTCGGCGCGGATGCGGCGTTCGTTCCGCTCAATCACCCCGACATGAACGGTTCTTCGGAAGCGGGGCGGGGAGATAAACAACCGTTCGTTATCTCCGGCCCCGGCGAATATGAAGTCAAAGACGTTACGGCATCGGGATTTGCTTCAGGCTCCAAGTGGGGAGGTGAGCCGCGGACCAATACCATCTACTACGTTCACTTCGACGGTCTCTCGTTGCTGTATCTCGGTGCGTTGAGCGAACTCGACTTGCACCCTGATGTTCTCGAAATGGATTCGCCGGACATTTTAGTGCTCCCTATAGGAGGCAATGGCGTTCTGACACCAGCTGAAGCGCAAAAACTCGCGGTAAAGCTTGAGGCGAAAATCGTCATTCCTATTCTCTGGGACGACAAGACGCTGAAGCAGTTTTTGAAGGAGGCCGGCGAGGAAAATGTGAAACCAGTTGATAAACTGACCGTGAAGCCGCGAGATGTCGCGGGGAAAGAGAGTGAAGTAGTTGTACTAAGCAGCTGACAGTTGGTAGCTTACAGAAGAGGGAAATTGCGATACAATTCCTGCAAGCTGCCAGCTACAAACTGTAAGCTATTTCCTATGGTTTTGCAAAAAGCTCAGCAAATGATAGACAATTTGAAAGAGCGCCCGAAGGATGATAAGAAGCTCATTGCGGGCGGTATCGCCATCATTGTTGTTATCATACTATTTTTTGGATGGGCGTACCTATTTCTGAATAAGATACAAAATAGCGATCAGTCGATTGAGCTCAGTTCTGTGGTGCAGGACACGTCTCTTTCGGATGTGGCTCGTCAAGCACAGCAGGAACTTCAGCAGGGGTTTTCGGGTTTCGATGAAGTGAAAGAATTGCGCGCTCAATTGGAAGCACAGCAATCGAGCGGCGCGAGCATGCAGTACAATCAAAGCGGTGACGTGATTCCGCTTAACCCGCAATAATACCTCAAGTACCCATCATGTATTACCATGGCTGAAAACGACATTCGCGCAGAACGAATAAAGAAAGTAGAGCTTCTCAAAAAGGCCGGAATGGAGGCGTATCCGGCGCGAAGCGCACGAGACGCGACCGTTGCGGAATTTTTGACGGATTTTGAGGAACGCGAAACAAGCGGACGACGCTCTACACTTAACGGTCGCATCATGTCTCTGCGACGGCAGGGTGGAATTGTATTTGCAGATATATTTGATGGTTCGACATCTCTCACCACAGGTGGAACTGGCCGCGTCCAGATAGTTCTTCAGGAATCAGAAGTGGACAAAGACGTGTTCTCTCTTTTTGTTGATACCGTTGACACAGGAGATTTTCTTGAGGTCGCTGGAGTTGCATTCAAAACGAAACGCGGCGCACTTTCACTAAAGGTAGAGACGTGGAGGATGCTTGCGAAGTCGCTTCTCCCTATTCCCAACGAGTGGTTCGGTCTCAAGGACGAAGAGAAACGCTTGCGCGAGCGGGATATAGATATTCTTATGAACGCAGAATTGCGCGCGCTTGTGGAAAGGCGCGCGAAGTTCTGGCAATCGGTGCGAGAATTTTACCTCGGCAAGGGTTTCATGGAAGTGGAAACACCGGTTCTCGAAACAACGCCCGGTGGCGCCGACGCGCGTCCATTCGTAACGCATCACAACGCGCTCGACATGGACGTGTATCTTCGTATTTCGTGTGGCGAATTGTGGCAGAAGCGTCTTCTCATCATCTTTAGAAATGAAGGACAATCACGCGAACACTTGCAGGATTACACTCAGCTTGAGAGCTATGAAGCATATAGCGACGTGGTGGCAGGTATGAAATTCGTACAGGAGCTATATAGGCATATCGCTAAAGAGACATATAAAAAGTACACATTTGAGATAGGCGACCACACGGTTGATTTTGCAGAAGAGTGGAAGGAAATTAACTTTTCTGAACTCATTAAAAAACGCTTCAGGTTGGATCCTGTAACGGAAATTGACGAGAGGACAGGGGAAAAAGTAACCCTTTCTGGTTTGAAGGAGATGTGTCGAGAGGCAGGTATTGAGTACGAACACGCAGACCGAAACGTTCCTCGGACTGTCGATAATCTTTGGAAAGTACTTCGTAAGGAAATAACCGGGCCGGCATTTTTAGTTGGTATTCCGGTATATATGGAGCCACTCGCAAAGCGCGCCAAAGATGGTAAAACTGTTGAGCGAGTTCAAATACTCATTGCTGGTTCTGAAATGGGGAAAGGATACAGCGAGCTCAACGACCCCCAAGATCAACGTGCGCGCTTTGAAGAACAGCAAAAATTGCGCGACAAAGGCGATGAGGAAGCACAACGGCTCGATGTCGACTATATCCGCGCGATGGAATACGGTATGCCGCCCGCGTTCGGCTTCGGCGTTTCCGAGCGTTTGTTCGCTTTCATGGAAAATAAATCTGCACACGAAGCACAGCTCTTCCCACTTCTTCGCCCGTCCCGAAGGGAGTAGGACGGTGTCCCAAACAATGGAAACTGTTCATACAGAAGTATTTCGAGAAAAACAAGAGCGCGCCGTACTGCATGCTTGTTGTCGAACCCAAGGTTGAGAAGGTGCGCAAGCGCTTTAAGGAGCTTGTAAACGACGATGCCAATAAGTGAATTTGAAAGGTTGGTCGAAGATGGATTTAAGTGCCTGCCAAAGTGGGTGCGCCAAAGAATAAAAAACGTCGCACTTTTAGTAGAGGACGAACCGTCCGAAGAAGTTCGCAAAAACGAAGGACTTGAAGATGGCGAAACTCTTCTCGGTTATTATCATGGCACTCCGCTTTCGGCGCGCGGCGAGAACTATGGTGTCGGGATGACCTTGCCGGACACCATAACACTCTATCGGCATCCCATCGAAGAAGCGGCACGCGAAGATAAAATGGACGTGCGCGAGGTAATATCGGAGACCATCTGGCATGAATTTGCGCATCATTTTGGAATGAATGAGGGGGAAGTACGTGATCGTGAACGACAGCGGAAGGGTTCTTAGGGTACGGGTATTTTTATACTGAGAAATCCTCCAGATACCTACACCACTCGTGCGTGGTATAGTGGGGTAAATATGTCGAAACTATCCGAAACTCTGAAGGAACGTGGGTATGTTCAGCAGTTTTCATCCAAAAAACTAGAGGAAATAACCGACGGTCCGAAGCGCACTCTCTATTTTGGCATCGATCCTTCCGCCGATTCGCTTCAGGTCGGGCAGTTACAGGCGTTCCTTATTTTGCGCCGCTTTCTTGAAGATGGGCATAAGGTCATCCTACTTGTCGGGGGTGGAACAGGTTTGATAGGGGATCCCGGTGGCAAAAGCGTCGAGCGGCCGCTTTTGGAGGCAGAGACAGTTCGTGCGAATGGCGAGAAAATCGCCGAGCAAGCGAAGCGACTTTTTGGCGGTGCCGAATTTACGCTTCTCAACAATATCGAGTGGTTGGAAAAACTGAGTCTCATCGAGTTTCTGCGCGATACCGGTAAACACTTTACGATCAACATGATGCTTCAACGTGATTTCATAAAAGATCGCATAAAAAATCCTGAGGAAGGCATTTCGTATACAGAATTCTCTTACGCGCTATTACAGGCGTACGACTACTTCCATCTGCACGAAGAATACGGCTGTGACGTGCAGGTCGGTGGTTCCGACCAATGGGGCAACATCGTATCGGGTGTGGATTTCATTCGTCGTAAGACAGGCGACGTTGCCTATGCGTTCACATGGCCGCTTCTCGTGAATAAGGCGACCGGCAAGAAATTCGGGAAATCTGAGATGGGGACCGTCTGGCTCTCGCCTGAAAAGACGACTCCATTTCAGTTCTACCAATTTTGGTTCAATACTGAAGACGAGACAGTCAAAGAGTATCTTTTGAAAATGACTATGCTCTCGGCAACTGAGATAGATGCCGCGATGGAATTGCACAAACGCGAGCCGCGCAAAAGACACGTGCAAGGGATTCTTGCCCAAGAGATAACCTCGCTCGTCCACGGTGAGAGCGCGGCGGCGGCGGCAGAGCGCGTCTCGCGTGCTGTCTTTGATGAGAATCTTGCCGAACTATCGCCGGAAGACGTTAAGAGTTTGCGCGAAATCGCGCCGTCGTATGAAGCGCATGTCGACGATTCCCTTACTGACGTTCTAGTCGGAGCACAGCTTGCGAGCTCCAAGAGGGAGGCGCGGCAATTTCTCACTGAGAAGGCGATAACATTAAATGGAAAAATAGTAAAAGCCGAGAGAACGCTCGTCGAAAAAGACTTTTCCGATGGTCTTGCGCTTTTAAAGCGCGGAAAGCGCAACGTCTGTGTACTCATACTCGTATGAAAAAAGACGCCAAGAATAGGGACGTGCCGCCGCGAGTAGCTCCTCGATTGGAGGGCAAGGTAAAAAATGCCGGAATAAAGCCGAAGAAAAAACCAGAGAAAAAACGGGATGGAAAGCGAGGGCACAAAGCAAAAAGGATTAGGAAAATGACGGAGTGAGCGCTCTTTCTCATTGGCCCAGTCTTGATAGAGTATACGGATGAGCACGTTCAAAATAGAGAGCGATTATAAGCCAGCGGGCGACCCCGCACTAAACTTTGGCTTGGTTGAAGTAGGCTTCGAGCGCGTAAGCTTTCCACGTGGAATGGCGTTCACCTCTTCGATTACGTTGGCGCGTCTCAACAAGAGTAAGCCAAAGTTAGTGCATGGGCAGGACTCATTTCATATGTTCGTATGAGTATCAAGAACGTATTTAAACTAAAAAGCGACTATCGCCCTGCGGGAGACCAGCCGGCGGCAATTGTCGCGCTCATGAAGGGTCTTAAGGCAGGTCAGCGTGACCAGACACTTCTCGGTGTAACTGGCTCCGGCAAGACTTTTACGATGGCGAACGTCATCGAGAAGTGGGGCAAGCCGACGCTCGTTATCGCACATAACAAGACGCTTGCCGCTCAGCTTGCTGCGGAGTATCGCGAATTCTTTCCAAAAAGCGCGGTGCACTATTTCGTTTCTTATTATGACTACTATCAGCCTGAAGCGTATGTACCTGTTAGCGACACATACATAGAGAAAGAAGCGCAAATCAATGAAGACATAGAACGCCTTCGACACGCAGCAACGCAAGCGCTTTTAACGCGGAAGGATGTCATTGTCGTTGCTTCGGTTTCGTGCATTTACGGGCTCGGCTCGCCGGTTGAATATCAAAAAGTAAATTTGAAGCTTAGTGTAGGTGAACAGATGACGCGCGCAACTCTCACGCGTAAACTTATTTCTATTTACTTCGAGCGTACCATTGGCGATCTTTCTCCGGGAACGTTTCGTGCGCTTGGAAGTCGTATCGAGATAATGCCGGCGAGCGAGCGCGTCATTTACCGACTTGACCTTATGGGTGGCAAAGTGGGAGTTATTGAAGAGATTGACGCGATGACGCGGGAGGTCGGAGCAAAACATGATTCCATATTCCTTTTTCCCGCGCGCCAGTACGTAACGCCAAAAGACGTTGTCGAAGCGGCGCTCGCG
>Ga0076056_119_pt1 | contig 10984 bp, 10 predicted proteins | sample RifGroB1_FD_68087 | JGI IMG/M metagenome (GOLD analysis project Ga0076056, IMG submission 68087) | Parcubacteria bacterium GW2011_GWB1_50_9
CCGTACATGATATCCTGGCGCACCAAAAGCTCGAGGAGTTTTGACTTGCCGACCCCGGATTTTCCGAGAGTATACACGTGCCGTCTCCTGTCTTTTCGCTTGATGCCAAAAACAAATTTCTTCGACTCCAAAGGCGCTTCATAGTTCGTGCGCCCGATAAACGAAACCTCCCTCGGGTCCATCTGCTGATAGATCGGAAGCTCTGGCGGCGGCGGAGCGTATTTATTTAAATGTATCCGGCCCTCCTTTGCCATATTGATATTATACTACTTCCGCATTATAGCACTGATCACAGTATACTATTGCAGGATTTGTCGGCGAGAAAGCGGTAATAACTTCATCGGGACAATGATGAGAGCCGTGAAAATGAGAGACCTGATTCTGGTAGGTATTATTTTCTGATGACACGCCGCTGCATGTACATGTCCTATTATAATAATGCGGCTGATTTCGAAGGGAATGGCGCGCGGCGTATCGGCAATCAACGCACATACGAGGAATTGGTATACCATATGTTCGCAAAAACTGAAGCTCTTGCTGAATAATCCGATACGCCTTGCCGCACGAATTGCATTCAATGATATCTTGTAAAATAGAATCAGAAACATCACGAATACTATCGGAAATATCTGCCGCTCTGAGAGTTGCTTCGAATACTCGTGGCTCGATATCGCGCCAAGTGTATCCTTTTTCTTTCGCCCCCTCCCTGGTCTCTGGGAAATAATCCTGCGCAATTGTTTCTTGATAGGAAAACGGAGAAAATTCCGGAGGGAAAAATTCGCCGTAGCGATATATCCTCCCTTTTGAATCGGTATAGGGCATTTCGTCCATATGGCGGATGATTTTTCCGCGCAGTACCGCATACTCTTCCGGCGTATACTGCTTGTTGAAAATACAATACGATTTTTTCTTGAGCCCGACGCAGGCAAAAAGATTTGACGACGAATGGCATTCAACAGAATATTCAACGTCTGAGACCGCGGGCCAGCAGTGGACGGTAAATTTTACGTCTTTGCACCCTTCTCCGGAGCCGTATACCTCATACATTCGTTCTACCTTATCGCCCCAGTTCGAAAAATCATACGAATCCTTCACCCCCAAAGAAACGTCGTGACAAAACTTTGAATCCTCGATGTCTTCCACGTCATAGCTCAAAAACACGTTTTTTGCGTTGTGAATGCACTCTCCGGAAACATTCATATTCTGCATACCGTGGAAAAACTTATACGGAAAGAGTTGCCAAAATGCATGGGCGCGTTTCCGCGCCTGCTCCAATCCAGAAAACGTATCGAGACGCATTTTCGCTAATTCTTCAAAATATACTTCTTTGGTATATGGCTTGTTGAAAATATAATACTGTTTGCTCCGAAGATTCACACATCCGAAACAATCCGTGCAGCCCGTTAAATCGCGGGAAAACCAAATTCCGTTTGAATCATCGCAACACGCTCTCATACGAAAGTTCAACCCGGTCGGTGACAAAGACATCAAACGAATTTTTCGTTTTGTATGCATCGGCGATATATGCAGAGTCCTCATCCTCCCCGGAATTAAAACAAAGATAACAATTTTTAAGGTCCCCGGCGTTATTCGAGTAATCGGAGTTTACGAGGTTCTGAATATTTCTTGCGGGCCACGGCGTCTCGTATGCGAGCTCTTTTAGTTGTTCAAAAAATGGTCGGGAAAAATCATAGTCACGTCCATAATCCATCGGATCCCATTTGTCCGACCACCAATAATCATGCTCATACACGGTGAGTCCCGACTGTGGCTGAATGCCGGAAAAAACTTCCTGCCCGCTCGCCGCGTCCTTCACGCGATAGAGATTCCGCTCATTCCTCCATACCATCCTTCGTTTCAACCGACACTCCGGACACCACGTGGGCGGCGGGACTTTCATTTTTTCATAAAATGCGAAATCCTCCGGTTCGATTACGAAGTTTTGTTTGCAGTTTTGGCAAGCTTGCACTGAGCCTGTCGAAGTGGTCTTAGTTTCTGTCTGCATAAAATTATTTTTGGAGGATGGTCGTATGAAATTTTCTCGGTTGATACGCCCGAATGCGAATGATTGAAATTTTTGGAATCACGCCGGCCTTCATTTTTTGCAGGACGTCACTGCGGAGAGATGTTTGATCATATCCCACGCATACGATATCCGGTTTTATTTTTCGCAAAACAGCGTAGTCGCCGTCTTTTTTGTCGCCGAGAAACGCGCCGGATACTGCAGGCGCGCGCCTTATGTTCCGAAGACGGGTTTGTTCGGAATCCCGAGGCAGCTTTTTTTTGAGGCGCAACACATTTCGGTCCCGCGCAACCGCAACAAAGAGTTCGCCGCCGAATCCGCGCGCCGCGCGCAAAAAGAAACGGTGTCCGGCGTGAATTCGGTCAAATACGCCGAACACAAGAATCCGCTTTTTTCGTTTGCGCAGAGCCATACGGCCATTATATGTCCTTGTCATCTCTTTCAAGCGGCAGATCGCTTCCGCCTTCACCGAAAATCGGAAGTTCTGCCGGCGGACCCGCCTTTTTCGCCTCAGAGCGCTTCAACAAATGGCCGGTTACCACCTGGCCCGTTGGGAGATGAAAAATCGTCGCAAGCTCTTCGGTGTTTAACGAAACCTTGGTCTTTCGTTTTTGCTTAAATCCAAAATTAAAGAATTTCATATTCATAAAGTCGCCGACAAAGGTCTCCGCATACATCGCGCGCTTGCGGTAGTTCTCATAGATCCGGATTGACTTTGCCCGTGCGCGCCGCTTCGGAAAAAGGTGCGGCCAGTACCAGAACTTTGCGAGGGTCCAGGCCGCGGTGTTGTGCCCAAACTTATTAAACGTCTCCGACGCGTACTGATTCATCGCCATCAAAATCGATCTGCGGCCGAATGATGACACAAACATTTCCTTCGGCGAAATATAGAGATAGCGAATGATAACGTTAAACCCGGGCTTTGAGATATTGCGATCAATCGCTTTCATCATCTCAACATCTCCGGGCGAACGATCCATCATGATAAACTCCCCGAGCGTGGGACTCATAATTTTCCTCTTTCCCGTAATTTCTTTTATGTGCTCAATTTCCTTCTCTCCTTCTTTATGCCAATCGCCGATCTGATCTTCGCTCCGGAATCCGATATCCTGCTCTACTTTCGGCCGCACAAGAATCTGCATCCACAGATGCTCCTGGGGTTTTATCCGACGAAGGGTTTCAAGAAGTGCTGCAACAGGATCAACCTCTTTTTCCTTTACCGCAACTTCAAAATCCTCATAGGTCATGATTGGGTACACGTCCTTGTTTTTCAGAATGAGCTCATTCCCGAACATTCTATAATCCGCTCTGGTAAGTTCATCAAAAGTCGGCGGCAAGCGATCAATATAGTCCTTTACTTCTATAATTTCGATATCGGGGTAACTCGCATAGAACGACGCTTCAATATGATTTTTGCGAACCTCCGGCGTGCGTATATATAAATGAACTTCTCCGCCAAAACTTACCGCCTCGCACGAAAACCACAAGGGCACTTCGCCGTCCCACCAATTCTCCCGAAGGTCAGACGCGGAATTTCTGATTGCGTGCATTGTCATAAACACCTGCTCCATGGCGCGCGGGGGCTTTATGTGCTCGCGAGGAATACGAATTTCGAGAAGCGTCCACTTAACGGATCTTTTAAAACATTCCTGGACATACGTAAGCCACATATTCGGCAGAAGAAGTACGAGCCCTACGAAAATATAAAGCCACCAGAGCGAAATGAGCCAGGGGACGATAAATTCGAAGAATTGCGATCCGCTTTCAATGAATTCCATACAAGGGATAGACCCGAAGAGAAATAATGCGCCTAATGCCAGTATACGGCGAAAAAGGTTCGCAGAAAAGGCGAAACTCATTCGCAAACTCCATTAGAAACATTGTTTCTAATGGGGTGGACAAAAAACCCCGTAAGGGATGCTTACGGGGCAGACCGCTACACAAGCGTATACGTCCCATCGTCAAGACGTTTGAATATGTTCCTGTTCTGGAGATTCAAAAATATGGTCGGCGGCTTTACCATGCGCTTTTTTAAAACGAGCTCCACGATCCGATCTTTTGAAAGGGGAATATTTGACTCGCGAAGAGCACTCACGATGACATCCCGGACAACTCCCGGCTCATACCCCCATTCGCGAAGCGCATAGTACCCGCGCCCAACGAGAACAAAACGGGAGTCCTTGATAAGTTCATTATGAACCGTCTGCGGATGGGCCTTGCGCGCTGACCACCCCGCATCGGTAATCGCCTGCGCGACCTCGGTAAAATGAAGGGGGTTTCCCGCGCGCGCAAGCGCGACATACGCTTTGTCCCGCACTCCGCGGGGATTAATCGCGGCCCACGTGGAAAGACCGTATTCACCATACGGGTTTTTCTTTATCACCTTGGATGCCGCAAGAAATGTCTCAATCACCCGATCCCCTATATCGCCTCCGAATTCCTTTTTTCCAATCCTTGAAACAATCTCATAAAGCGCACTTTGGGAAACTGGCGCTTCTTTCTTTTCAAGCTCAGCGCGCACTCCGGTCATGACTTTCGCCGCGCCCTGGGCGCGCTTTTCGTCAACCGCCCAAGCGCGATGGCTCTCCTCGGATTCCGGAATCGGACGAAAACGGCTGCAGACTTCAAGCAAAAACAAAAGATGAGGACGCTCCTTACCGTCACCGAGGGTCTCGAAAAGATGGCGTTCGGCCATGATACCACCATGCAGAACGACGTGAGCCGCGATCGCATCCACAACAGAAGAAACCTCCCGTAGCGTTTCTTCGCGGGTAAGGTGGCGAAATGCGTCTGCCTCGATTTGCCGGACGCGTTCCCGCGTTATCTTATATTCCTTTCCTATTGTTTCGAGCGTCTTTGATCTTCCCCCTTTAAGGCCATAGCGCTTTTCAATAACATCCTTCATCCGTTTTGACGGAAGTTTCTGGAGGAGTATTTTTACCGCATCTCGCGGCGGCATGGGAAGCGTGATTTGGCTCATTGGTGAGAAAACCCCTCTCGTCTCTCCGGAATCCCGAAGGCGTTCGAGGTGGGGTTCATTGCAATCACTATTATTATGAAAACCGAACGAAATTACATTAGCACACTACTTTTTCTTTGTCAAATCATTCCATATAACAAGCCCACACACTAATTCCGTGCCGGAATTAGTGTATCAGAACCGAACGATTATTGGTCGTTATGCGTTTTTCCTACCACGATCAATCGTATTCCATATGACCAGGAGGGGGCTTGCGATAAAGATGGATGAGTACGTCCCGAAGACAATCCCGATAATGAGAGCGAGGGCAAAATATCGCACTGATTCGCCCCCGAAAACAACGATTGCGACGAGCGCAAGAAGGATGGTGACAGACGTATTTATTGACCTCGTAAAGGTCTCATTCACGCTCCGATTGACCGTTATCGAGAACTCCTCACCCCCCTTCAATTTACGCAAGTTTTCCCGCGTCCTGTCAAATACCACTATCGTATCATGAACGGAAAAACCCATAATGGTCAAGAGCGCGGTAATAAAGAGCGCGTCGATCGGCACGCCCAATAATTTTCCGAGGACCGCAAACACCGCCGTGGGAATCACAACGTCGTGCATTAGCGCAATAACCGCGGCAACGCCGTACTTCCAGGATGATACGGGCTCTGACACGTGCCGGAATGCCCAGGCGATATACAGAACAATCGCAATAATCGCGACGACAAGGGCGATCGCGGCATTACGCTTGAGCTCCCTCCCGATCGTGGGACCGATTGAATCAAATCGTTTTTCAACAACGACTCCTCCGCCGTCCTTCCGAAGCTCCTCGACGATCATCTGATGCATTGCTTCGTCAACCGCGCCGAAACGGATAAGCATTCCCTTTTCTCCGGTCGGTTGTACTGTCACGCTCCCCACATTAAGGGAATCAACGACCTGGGTCACCCGTGCTGGCGACGGAATCATATTCGGAAATTCAACCTCGAGAATTGATCCGCCGGTAAAATCAATACCGAAGTGAAGGCCGAAAATAAGAATAGCAAGAACGCTCGCAAGGACAAGCGCACCCGAAAAACCGAGAAAATAATATTTTTTTCCGATGACATCAATCATAGTAATGTTCGAATTGTTTGATCGCGCGGCTTGTTCGAGATGCTCGATATGCTCATTTGGCGAACATTTCGAACAACTCTAGCATTTCTAACTTTTACTAAATCCGCTTAAAAAGAAAAACCTTTTGCTGTCGAAACCGGTTCCCGCAATCGCACGAAGAAAAATCCTCGTCACCCAGACCGCAGAAAGCATTGATGCAAGAATTCCGATTGCAAGCGTAAGTGCGAACCCCTGAATGATCGACGATCCAAACCAATAGAGAATCGCGCAGGTTATGAGTGAAGTGATGTTTGAATCGCGAATTGAAGACCACGCACGGCGAAATCCCTCTTCGAGTCCCTCACGCAGGGTCTTTCCGCTTCTCAACTCTTCCTTGAGGCGCTCGAAAATAAGGACATTCGCGTCAACCGCCATGCCGATCGAAAGAATAAAACCCGCGATTCCCGCGACGGTAAGCGTCACCGGAATCATACGAAACGCCAAAAGCACGAGTGAGACGTAAAAAAGAAGCGCGAGGACCGCAATCACTCCGGGAATCCGATACCACAGAATCATAAAAAGCGTAACCGCGAGAAACCCATAGAGTCCGGCGACCAAGCTCCGGTCAAGCGACTCTTTGCCCAAGGAGGGACCAACCGTCTGCTGGGAAATGAGAGTTATCGGAACCGGGAGAGCCCCCGCATTAAAGCGTCCGACAAGCGCTTTTGCCGCATCCGGAGTAAAATTCCCGGTAATCTGGGCTTTTCCTCCGGTAATTTCTTCTTGTACTACGGGCGCGGAAATGGGCGCGCCGTCAAGATACACCGCAAGGCGTTTTCCGACGTTTTCTTTTGTAATTTCGGAGAAAATTTTTGCGCCCTCGTCGGTGAGCTCAAGTGCTATCGAGGGATTGAGCGCGACACCTCCCGAACCCTGAAAATCAACTCGCGCGGCTTTTAAATGTTTGCCAGTAAGTCCGGTTGAAGCAAAACACGGATCCTCGCCAAACTGCATCATAAACAAAAGAAGCATCTGAAAATCAAGCGCCCCGCAAAGCGAATCCGCGCTCAAGTCCGGTTGCTCCCCAGCTATACTCGCCGCAACAATTGCGTCCGCCTCATCTTTCGGGCGCTCGCGCTTGAATTCAAGAAACGGGGTCTCGCCGATCATGCGGATCGCCTGGTTTACATCAGAGATTCCCGCAAGCTCGACAATAAGCCGCCGATCGTCGCCCGCGCGCTCGATCTGAACAACCGGCTCCGCGACGCCAAAAAGGTTTACCCTGCGCTCAATAACATCCCGCAAGGATTCCATGGAAGCGTTCTTGTCTCCTGCGGGAATGCTAGCGAGATCCGCTTGATACACAAGATGGGTTCCACCGCGGATGTCGAGCCCGAACCGGAACTGAAAAAACGACGCAGGTATCTGAAGAAATGGCGCGATTTTTCCGAGATACGCGTTTGTATACTGGGGTACGTGGAATGCTCCGAGCGCTGCCCCGAAAAGAAAAATCGCGACCGCGAAAAGCCGCACAATAAGAGGATTAAACAGTGTTCCGCCTTTCGGAGTTGCCATAAAAATGAAGCTCCACGCACACACGCGTGCTCTCCCACGTTACTGAATTAAAATACCAGATGATCGCTCATCGCGCAAGCAGCTACGGAATCAGTGCGCCTGCGGCCTTCCACCCGAGATTCAAAAATATGCTGTAGGTTAGCGTGCTCCCCTTTCCAAAGCCGTGGTTTACCCCGAGAATGCAGGCCTTGGACGCATCGAACGCAAGACCGCCGGAAGAGCCGTAAAAAATCCCGACTTGGGAAACCGCATACGGATGGAATTCTTTCTCATCATCGGTAAATGAAAAATCGGGCGCGCGATACGTCGCTCCGCCGTCAGCAGACACCTGAGTACTGGTCCCTCGTATATCGGCGTACGAGACAATGATTCCGTCCATACGCGAAAGATAATTCAAACCCTGGAAATTCGACGGATACCCATAATGGTAGACAACATCACCGATAACCGAGGGGTTGTCGCACACGGGATACGGAAGTGCGGGGTAGAAATTCCCGAAAATCGTCCGCGCGTCGTCATACTCCGCGATCACGGGAAGTCTCAAAAATCCAAGATCAATCCCGTCGTCTTCAAAACGCTTCCGAATAACTGAAAAATCTTCGGTTATTTCTCCCTTCAAATAGTGAATGGGAAATCGATCCTTCGGGAAAATCACGTCGCATGTTTTTGATCCCGAATCCATGAGAAGATGGGCAACGGTAACCACAAGTCCGTCCTTGAGGACAAACCCCGAACCAATGGATTTTCCAATCCCATCCGTGGCCGGACACTGAATTTTGACGACCGCGCGAAGAATCGCATTTTCATCGATTTCGGGAGTCCTCGGTTTCTCCTGCGTCGCCGCCGGAGGCGCCGCTTTCTCGGTTGTCGTTGCGGGAAGAAAAACCGGGATCGGCGGAATCACAACAACCATCGGACTTGGACTGGAAATTTTTGGCGGATTTTGCTTAACGGGAATTTCGTCTTTTGCGGGTTCGACTTTTTTCTCCTCTTTTATTCCGGTGTCGGAAACGTCGGGTTTTTCCTCCGATACAATTTCTTCTGAAGGAACTTCTGTGTCGTCAGAAATCATCGGGCGATCAATTATATCTGTCTCATGATTGAGAAACTGCCCAAACGGAAAAAAGAAAACCGCCGCCACAAAAAGGAAAATGGCAGTTCCGATTGCAATGGATGTTACGTTTGGTGACATGCGGCTATTAAATATATGTATGCGCCGGATGTATGAAAAAACTATTCCGTTTGAAACCGGGTCAGATGCCCATGGCGAAGGACATAGCGATACGAACGATGAAGAAGGAAAAGCGCTCCGATCGAAAAAATGACGGCAAGCGCTGACGCAAAAATTAAACTATTCGCGTCGATTGTCCCGGTCAGAAGCGCGGCGCGCATTCCTTCAAATACGTGCGATGACGGAAGGAAAAACGCCACGTATTGGAGCCATTGCGGAAGCGTAGAAACCGGATAAAATACTCCGGAGAATGGCGGAATGAGCGCGGGGATGGACCAGGCAAGAAGCTCTGACGAAGGGCCGAAGCGAAGAATCATCGCGGTCGTATAAAGGCCAAGCCCGAGTCCGAAAAAGAAAAGAATGAAAATAAACGGAATCATAAGAATGCCGTACTGGAAAAAACTGTACGAGAATAAAAACCATGCAACAAGCGCCATGACGCCGACGGAAATAAACGCTCCCGCAGTACCCACAAGTACAAGACCGGCAATGTACTGCCACAATTTCAAGGGAGACGCAAAAAGATTCATGAGATTTCGCGACCATACGTCCTCGAGAAACGAAATGCCCACTCCCTGCTGAACCCGCATGAGAAAATTCGATCCGGTTCAAATACACGGTCAAAAAACCCCAGAGTAAAAGCTCAAGAAACGACCAATAAAAAATCCCGAGAAGCCGGTGAAATGACCGCTTGATAAGAAGGAACTGGCGGAGAAAAATTGCAGAGATCTGAATCATATATTATTGAAGGCTTAACGGCTCCCGGGCAACAGTGATAAATAATTCTTCAAGATTTTTTTTCCGATATTCCCCGGGAAGCGTTTTTGGATCCCCCGCCAAAAGGATTTTCCCGTGCGATATGAAAAGCACCCGGTCGCACATCGTCTCGATCTCATTCATATTGTGGGATGTCCAGAGAATTCCGACGTTTGCTCTCGCCCGCTGGTAGTTTTTTATTTTTTGCCGCACCTCGTCCGCGCTTGACGGATCAAGGGATGCGGTCGGCTCGTCAAGAAGCAAAAGCGCGGGCTCATTCAAAAACGCTTTTGCGAGATTCACGCGAGAAAGTTCGCCCGACGAGAGCAATCCGGTTTTCGTATCCCGGAATCGCTCAAGATCAAATTCCTTCAAAAGATACTCAATACGGAATTTACGGTCAGATACGTTGTAGAGAAGTGCAAAGATAAAAAGATTTTGAGAAACGGTGAGATTGTGATCGACCCCGACGTCGGCTCAAGAATTCCAAGAATCATTGAAATCGTCGAGGTTTTCCCGGCGCCGTTCGGACCCAAGAGCCCAAGAATTTCGCCGGGCGCGATGGAAAACGAAATGTCGCGGACCGCCTCGAGCCCGTCATACGTCTTTGTTAAATTTTTTACTTCAAGAATATTCTCACTCATTCGAGTTACGTTTACGAAGCATATATTTTTTCATCCTGACTCCTCCGCCGCCTTTTTTCCACGGCGGGCAGGACAAAAAAGGATAATATAAGTCCTCTTTTTCCGGTATTTTCAAAAGCGAACGCAACTTTTGCGAGCGACGCGCGCTCCCCGCGAACCGAACGCCGGGAATATCTGTTATGAGGGCAAGCGGCGTTCGCTCACGTCCTTCGCCCATAACAACAACTGCCGCAGCCGCAAGTCCGTCCGCGATATTTGTCTGCGTCATAGTGAACTTCCGGCCAAAAATGTCTTTGGTCCCCCGGTAGTCCTTCAACGGATTAAACCCGCAGTGGGCAAGCGAAATGCCGATCGTGCCGCGCCGCAAAGGAATCGTATGCGAATCCGTGATGATGACCCCGCATTCTTTCACTCTATACGTTTTCCGAATCCAGCGATAAAGAATCTCTGCGGTCCGTTCCGGACGCAAGGGCCATAATAGATAAAAACCGTTTGCATTCGACTCATCAACCCCCGCAGAAGGAATAAATAAATCATGCTTCATCGTGTGCATGATCCATTTTCCGGGAACGAAGCGCTTCGGCAAATACTTGTCGGCTTCTTTTTTGATAAGCTCGTCTTTGTCCGGGAAACGATCCTTCGGAATCGAGCGCCCCTCCCATATACTCACAACTTTTGATGTCACTACA
>Ga0076056_133_pt1 | contig 10882 bp, 8 predicted proteins | sample RifGroB1_FD_68087 | JGI IMG/M metagenome (GOLD analysis project Ga0076056, IMG submission 68087) | Parcubacteria bacterium GW2011_GWB1_50_9
CCCTTTTTGCTGTTTTTTTCGAGAAGATAACCCTTTTCCGGATAAATCGCGTTTTTTGATCGCTCACGTTCGGAAAGCGGAACACGAATGTCGTGCATGATCGTGACCTCGATTCGCGTATCCGGCAAATCTTCCGATGAAAGCGGCTTGAACCGCAAATCCCTTGAGGAAAGAATCGCCGCCTCGGCAATGCCCTCGCCAAGAGACATTCCTTCAACCACTGATGAGCCGCGCAGACGCCCATTTATCCAGAGCGCGACATCAATATCGGCTCGCAACGAAAATCGTGGGGAAAGAGTTGAAAAATAATTCCTTTCAAGACGACTGGTGTCCTCCAAAAATATCTGCAAGGCATCGCGGGCGATTTTAAATGCAATCTTGCGCTCTTCATCGCTGAATCCCCAACGCAGAGGATTCATGGTATGCGGCCGATTTTTATTTTCCAAGATCTCAATCTCCGGAGAGGAAAAAATCGTAGCCCACTGATCTCCCGACGATAATTTATCTGGTTTTCTTATGACAAATGTAATCTCTGAATTTTGAGGAGGACCGATTTTTTTCGGTCTGTCTCCGGATCGCAGCGGAAATTCAAAGCGATAAAAACCGTTATACTTTCCGAAATCCACTGAAATTAGATCGTTTCCGCCCACTACCCCACTCAGCCAATCAAAAACAGCGTTAACTAATCTCTTATTTTCGTTGAAAAAGTAAAACATACTGCAACGTAATATTACAGGGGCAGTATCCAAAAAATCAAGCGCTTCAGATTGATACCAAGATATTCTGCCCGCTCGCCGGAAAAAACGGCAACCTGACTATTCGCTTATTCGTACGAATAGTGGAATAAGCCGATGGAATAAATAAAGGGTATGAGGTACGCTTTTGGTATACGAGCCGTAAGTAGGGTATGCCAATCGCATGAAAGACAAAGAAAAAGAGTTGGAACGGATTCTGAAAGCGCTTGCGAACAGACGCCGGCTTGGGATCTTACGCGTTCTCAAACGCGCGCTTGCGAACAGACGCCGGCTTGGGATCTTACGCGTTCTCAAACGCGACTGAGAAGCGACGGTGGGGGACATTGCCGCAGAAATCCGTTTGTCATTCCGATCCACATCAAAACATCTCGGCGTTCTTGCCGCGGCGGACATTCTTGAAAAAGATCAACGATCGCTCCAGATGTTTTACCGCATCGCCGAAGATCTTCCCGACGCGGCGCGGCGCATCATTTCGCTTCTCTAGATTTTTCGTTTCTATTCCGTTCTCGACCGCTCGGGATTTTCTATTCTTTGCCCGGTAGAAATATGATCTCCAAACTATTCGATTATTCGTACGAATAAGCGAATAGTTGCGATATACGCAATATGAAATTGAAAAGGTGGATGGTGAATGGATGGAATAGTGAATAGGGGAGAAAAAAAGGAAAAAGGGAATGGAAAGTGAGGACGCGGAAGGCAAATCGAAAAACAAAAATTGCATTTCAGAAATTTTTTGAGCGCCTCGGGTATTGGTATCTCCGTACGACTTGACAGAAAGTTTATCTTTAGATAACCTTTATATACTATGGAAAAACTTATTGGTTTAAAAGAGCTTCGCGAAAACGTTGATCGATACGTTTCTGAAGTGAAAAAAGGGAAATCATTTCTTGTGGTACGGCGTTCAAAACCGCTTTTTAAGATTTTACCCCCCGACGAAGAAGAAATGTGGGAAACCGTTGTTGATTTTACTGAATACTACAAAGGAGGTATCCCTGCAGGACAGCTGTTAAGGAAACTTCATTCTCTTCATGAAGGGTATCGATAAGCTTTTGCGGAAACTTTCCTCGAAAGAGCGGGAAATTATTGAGGTCCTTGTTGGAAAAATTATCGCACGAGATATCAAGGGACTCGACTGCAAAAAGCTGAGGGGATTAAGGAACCTCTTCCGGGTACGCAAGGGTAACATACGTATTATCTTTGAGCTAAAAAGTGATGAGGAACCAATGATCATTTCTGTCGAACGTCGAAGTGAAGATACATATAAATCCCTATAGATACAATTGTAAACAGCGTGCTCCATAATGGCAGCACGCTGTTTTGTTTCCCTCCTCCGGCGTTCCCGTTTTGGTTGCCGGTGTTGATGGTATGTTGAAGGTACTATTTCTTCTGCCGACCCTTGCGGTTGCCCGACTTCTCGCCTTGGGCTCCCGCATTGTCTTTGGCCTTGCTCTTCTTCTTCGACTTCTTCTTCCCGGACCCCGACGAGCCAGACTCTGATGGCCCGTGCTTTGGCTTCTCGCGCTCAGCTTTCGGCGGACGCTTCCGGCGCGACTGACGCTCTGCGTTCTTCCGGCGGAACTCTTCGTTCCTATCGAGAATATCCAACTCCTGTGAGAGCGCCTTCAGTTCGTCCCCTCCAGCCGATCCCATATAGCGAAGCAGACACTCCCTCTCTTCCACGTACTTCTCTCGAGGACCCACCAAGTGGAAGCAAAACGGCTTGACGGGCAGGGTGCCGGCGAAGGTCGGCTTGTCGCCTGGCCGCATATCCCACCCATTCGTCCTTCGGTCGCGACTACTCTGCGACTCTTCCCACTTGCGTAGGTCCGGAAGAGGACCCGAGAAGAGCCGGTCGCCGACGACAATGGTGTCGTCGGAAATGATGCGGAACGGCAGTACCCGCACCACACTCCCGTTCACCACCACTTTCTTCATACGGCACCTCCTTTTGGATTTTCCCAGCGGGGTCAACTCTTAAGTTGTTTAATGAATTATAACACTATTGACTCTTGGTGTCAATCTATGTAATAATAATCGCCAAGGAGGTGAGCACCTTGTCAAACACACCAGATGTAAAGACAGAAAAACGGCCTGTTCCGTACTCAGCGGGAATCGTAGGGCTTGATCTTACTCCCCAGAAGGAACGAGTGGCCCTGGTTCTCAATATCGCAAGCACAGAAGTCCAATTCGTACCAAAGGATATCGCACACCGAAAAAACGAATACCGGGACAACATCGTGAAAGATGCACGAGGAGATGAAGTTATAACGACATTTCCCGAAGGCGAATTTGTCACCGTACGATTCCTGCAGCCCGACGGTTTTGGTACTATGTTCGGGAAAGGAGAGGAAGAAGACGGTGGCAACCCTGTCACGACGGCGCTTCGCGAAGCGCTCGAAGAATCGGGTATGGAAATGGAACAACGCATCGTGTCATCAGTTTCTCACCGCGAGGAACCGCAACCGTGGGGAAGATATTTCAACATTGTCTACTTGGCAAACTGTGTCGGTGCCCAATTCCGGACCGACTTAATCCATGACGACTTCGTGAGCAAGGCGCACTCGGGTTTCTACCCGCTCTATGCGCTTCCTCTGCGGCGTGCGCAAAAGAAGAAAGACACAAAGAAGAAAAAGAAACAGGACAACGGGGCGCCTCGGTTCAAAACGGGCATGTATCAGGCGGCGATCCGACGGATTGCCGCGATCCTGCTTCAGATGGACCGCACGCTTCTTCAAGACCTCGGCAGGACCGAGTGCGACAACGCCGACGACCTCGTGAGGATGGTCCTTGCGCGAGTTCGGTATACGAACCTTTTCTCGGCACGGATGCTCAAGATGCTCGTCGCGCTCAAGCGCGAAGACCTGATTCTCGAGCGCCTGTGTCACGATCGAGGACGCTTTGACGAAGACTATCTGGATCTCGCGCGCCACATCGGATCCAACATCGTCTTGTGGCTGCCAAAGGCGTCACTCAACGAAGGGCTGGAAGCGCTGCTCTCACGATGCGATCCGGGAATTCGCGATCGCATGGAGGTCTTTCTCGGCGAGCGCCTCATCCGAAGAAAAAACACCTTCGCCGTATACGAAGCGGATGAAAAAGAGGTTGTCGAGGAGGAAGACACATTCGCTCCTCCCGCAGATCACGTTCCTGACTATGCCCGCGGGTGGCTTGAAGCGGAAGCAGCGGAAAACGCATGGGAAAAAAGAGATAAACGGGCGGCGGACCCGGCAAAATCCGCTGGAAAGGAGGTCCGACCATGAACGTCGGACACCACCCTAGGCGCGAAAAAGCGCGCCCAACGAGCTTCTTTTCCTGCATAGGAAAAGATAGAGCATGCGGGAATGCTGCACTCGACGGAGAGCTCCTTTGCGGTCCGTGCCGAGACCGAGGTGCTCGTACGCGCTCACTTCAACGAAACGTCGAAGTACGGCCAAACGATCGTCAACATCCTTGAAGACAGCGGGATTCGCGTTGTCCGGCGGACAAAGGAACGCCAGCGGCAACTCGACGAACATCGAAAGCTCCTCGAGGGCGGCGTACGGGTTTTCGGAGTGCATGACCTGCGGCCGCTCGTCGCGATTGAGGACGCGATTCAGGAAATGGGACCGGAAGGTTACTCCCTTTCCGATCTCCACATCCTGGATCTCGACGACGTGCTTGAAGGAACGAGTGACGAGGAAGAGAAGAAGGGCAAGAGAATCGTGGTGTTTCACTACGACTACACGCCCGGCCGGACTTCACTTGAAATTCCCGAATACGGGAATGAAGTTCTGGCAAGACCGTTCCTTGGATGCCGCGTCTGGGTAAATCTGCGAGATCCCGCTACGGGCGCTCTGGTTCATTGCGTTGAACTCATCGGGTTCCAATTTAAAGAGAAAGCGCGACTCCGTCTGAAATTCGCGCGGAGCGTGTGGGGCTTTGAGGACACAACTGACTACACGAAGGAGGAGAAAATCGCCGAGTAGCCCTCGGCGTGAAAGAAAAAACGGCGTGCTGCCTTTCGAGGCACACGCCGTTTAAAATTCATGGAACACAGTATCCCAAAGCCGCCATAAGATGGAAATACATATAAAAAATCAAAACAAATTTCAAACCCCGCTCTCTGAAAGAGCGGGGTGGTTCGCCTCCTATTCTATTCCGCGAGTACGATATCGCGGTCTCGGTCAGTTCGGAACGTTCTCATGGCGCCGCCTGAGAGACATTTCTCAAACCAGTCCAACGCACGCGTATTGGCGTGCGTACCAATGAACGCTGGACTTGGTGATCGAGAAAGAAGCTGTTCTGCGTGATCCGCTCCTTCGCGCCGAAGAGAATGTCCGGTTGCGCGATACTGTTCGCATTTTGCCGCAACTGTAACCTCGACAACTTCGGTTCTCCACTCGTTTGGTTCGCCTTCAACCGGCCTGTCAACGAGAAGTTTGATCTTGTCTCCCTGTTTGCTGTTTGCAACCTTGTACCCGTTCGTGCCATACGCCTGGTAGCCCGCAGCTCCGATGACAACCTCTTCCTGTTCGATGAGCTCAATGATGTACTCTGCGGCAAGTGCATGCCCCATGCCAGACGGAGACACTATCGCAGAAGCTTCCGTGCGTTCAAGTGGCTCGCCTGGATAGTCGCAGATGTTTATGCCACTCATGGAAAACGGATGGTCGCCTTCACACCAGAATCCCTCTGCCGATGTGAGTACGCTCGCGAGCTTGATCGCCGACGGGCCGTCCATCCAAACCGGGAGCCCAAGATCCGCAAGCGTTCTCGCGAACGTCTGGCACCGATCCATGGCGAATGCATAGATCAAGAAATGATGGCCGGACTTAATGGTATTGTGACCTTGGTCTGCCATCCGCTTGATCTCGTCCTTCCACGGAATGAGGTCTTCAGATCCGTTCGTGCAATCAAACACCACGGCGTCCGGAGACCAGCCCGGTGGCGGCAGTTCGGCGCCGCGAGTTGTCATCTGGTCATGGACGCAGTAGTCGCCAGAAAACATCACCCGAAAGACCTTTTCGCCCTCGGTTATCTCGAAGATGAAGTAGCACGCGCCGCGCATATGGCCGGGTCGGTTAACCAGCACCCGGATCACTCCAGGCACCAAATCAATGATCTCCGGCTTCATCACAAGGCGAAGCCGACTCTTGTCGGTCATCCAGAAGATATCGCGGGTTGTGTACGGAGCTCGTTCGCGCTTTTTCTTGGAGACCGCGATCTGGTCGCTTCCCACATAGTCGAGAAACGCGCCCGTTGGTCGAGTACAAAACACCTGGGCGTCTTTCTTCATGCGCGAGCGAACTGCCTCGAGAAAGAGCGCGGCAGCATGATCGCGATGCGCATGCGTCAAGAAAATCCCATCAAGCATGGAAAACTCCGGAAGACGCGCGAGCTCAATCGGCCCTCGCCACGATACGCCCTCACCCTCAATTGATTCCATGCCGATATCGATCATGGAGGTATACGTGCGGCCACAGGCCTCAACGAGAAGAAGAAAGCAACTTGCGCCGATGTCTCTTTTCGCGTCCTTACCTTTTCTTCCGCCAAGAACAACCAGTCGAACCTTCATAAGGGGAGCACCTCCTTTCTCATTTTTTTCTGTCTCCCGATTTTCTTTTAATTATCAATTTTTGCAAAACCGAATACTTTTTGGACACTGATACAAAAAATTCAAAAAAAATCGGGAGACAGAGGGTTTTGAAAGAGCTTATAAACCAGCTATTTGGCTAATAAGCTGACAAAATGTATTATACAATATCCATTGACAGAAGGCAAGTATTTTGATATAATTCTACCCAAGAGTTCTTGAGGTCGGAATCCGGCTTTGCCGTGACAACCGGCCTTACAAACCCAATAAGCGACGCGAGTCGCGAAGAAAGGCAGGTACAGCGATGGCATTCGGAAAGAAGCGACAGCAGGGACAGCAGCGGAAGAACGAGGGTGGTGCCCGCCGGTTCGTGGGCCGCGAGGAGCTGATGAAGTTCTTCGCCAAGTTCGCAAACCAGGCTGAGGCGCTCGTGCTCGAGCAGGCCGAGATCGAAGCCGCGATCGAGAACGGGACGCGCAAGGACATCGAGCGACCCGTGGACGACGTCGCGTTTCGGTCCAGGGTCACTCAGATCCGCGCCCAGGTGGGAAGCGGTCTGAGGAAGAACACCGCGGAGGGCGGGGTCGACTGGTTCGGCCCGTTCGACGGGTGGTTCAAGCAGTACGCTTCGGAGTCGTACGGTCCGGAGTCCGAGTTCGCGGTCGCGCACGGCGCGGACGATGACTGGGCTGGGAGGATGATCTACGTCGTGCTCCCGAGCCAGGCGTCGAAGCACAACACGCTCGCGCGCTGGGCGGAGTTCGCCGGCATGCCCCTCGTGGAGACCAAAGGCGGATTCCGCCCGATCTACGAGGCCGTGATCAAGAAGATGGCCGAGGGGACGCCGAAGCGAGCGGACTTCAAGGATGCACAGGCGCATCTCGAGGCCCGAGCGAAGACCGACGAGGAGGTCCGCTACTTCCGCAAGACCAGGAAGGACGTGGAGGAGTGGCTCGCCGGCATAGATAGGATGAAGGAAGAAAAATTGAGCGCGAGACCCGAAGCGCGAGCTCGAGAAGTCCCTGGAGGACGACATCGCACGCCTGGCCGAGGTGCGCAAGCAACTCACTGGTCAGACGAACGCCGGCGCCGACTGGGCTGTGCTCTCCGGAACCATGGCAATGATGAAGGAGGTCCAGGACCGGATCAAGATCGCAGAGGAGCGGCTCGCGGAGATGGAGGGCCCCAAGCCCTCGCCCGCGGACCAGCGCATCGACAGGGCAGCGAACGTGCTCGTGGACGACTCCACGAAGCCCGGCGAGGCGACCGCTACCATGCCCGGCGCGGTCCACACCGCTCCGGCGCAGATCGAGGACATCCACGTACCCGAGACCCTCGAGGAGATGGTCGCTCTGATCACCCGTCTCGAGAAGGAGTTCGATGCCGCCGTCGCCGCGGCAGACAAGCACTACACCGAGGCCACGGCGCTCTACGCCGAGGCCGATACGATCAGGAAGGAGAACCGCCAGAAGGCCGCGGACATGGACAAGCGCGCCGGTGCCATCGAGACGCAGGGCGCCAAGGCCAAGCAGGCCGCGGAGAAAATCAAGACCCGCCTCGAGGCCGCGAAGGCCAAGAAGGCGGAGCTCGAGAAGGCGGCCAAGGCCGCGACGGTGACCCCGCCGCAGGCCGAGCCGAAGCTGAAGAAGGTCCGACTCGCGGGTCGCAAGCCCGCGGTCGAGCCCGTTGTCGCCACGCCTAGCGCGGTGACGCCAGACGGCAACAGTCCCGCCAGCAAGATCGAGCTCATCAAGGCCATCAAGGCAAAGAAGACAGAGCTCGGCGAGACGACCGTGACGAACTTCCTCAACCGCATCAGCGGCGGAGAGGATCTAACAGCAGTGGCCGAGGAGTTCGCGGCCATGACGAGCTAGCAGTTCCAACCCCGCGCCAAGGCGCGGATAAAAGGAGAGAATATCGAAGAAACCGGAGCCGGTGCGCGTATGCGTGCCGGCTCCTTCAACTTTATATATTGTGAAAGACAACCACTCATGGTATTTTGAATACACTAACTAATCATCTCAACTCGCTATGAGTGAAGAACCAAAAATTGAATCATCGGCAGAAGGACCGAAAAGCGAACAACAAGATCCATTCGCCGATTTTACAAAAAATCTGAATGCCCGGCTTTCCGGAAAGGAAATTGATCTTGATACCTATACATTTTACAAACAAACAATAGATTCGCTCCGCAGTGCAGATGACCCAAAAAAAGAACTCAACGCTCTTCTTTCCGGGAAAAAAATAAAACTGGAGGATTTCAAACGACTCCGGGAAATTGCCGATGAAATAGTAAAGGGAAAAGAGCCGGCTACGGGGACTGGCGGAGAAGCAGGGAAAGCGTCTCTTTCGCGAGACGAAGTCATTCAACAAATGAGCGCCGCGATGACGCGGAGGGATAAAGCAGAAGTTGATCGCTTGAGCACTCTTTTGAAATCAATGGAACCGGCAAGCGCCACCACACCCGAACCTCCTACTCAGCCGGGCGGAGCAGCAACGGGAGAAACACCCCAGGGTCGAGAAGCAGAAAAACCCCTGAATGTTCCCGAACGATTTGCAAAAGAATTTGGCATTGCCGCCAAAGAGCTCGAAGAAATTCCGGGATACGGCGAACTGACCGACGGACAAAAAGAAATGGTGTTTGAAAATCTCCGGCAGGTAACGCTCGGACGCATCCAGGAAGAAGCGGGAAAAGAATATAGAAAAAATACTGCCGAAGTGAAAGTTTTGAGGCGTTTCTGGCAAGTAGCATCGAAAAAATTTCAGATCGCAAAACTCGAAAGAGGCAAAATTGAAAATTTTCAGTTTGGCGGAATGGAAGTTCATGGAAAAATTCTTGAAAAACTTGTCGCAGGGGCAAAAGAAGGACCAGAAGCCACCAGAAAAGACGACGGGTCGGTTGAAATACAATTTTTTGGAGATACGAATTTCAAAAAACTCGCGGGACGCGGAGCAACAGAAGGAGAAAAAACCGTTATTCAGGAATTCGACAAATCGGTGTCTGCGTTTTCAAAAATTCCTTACGAGTGGTCGCTTCAGAATGCAACCCGACGCCAGCGGCATAAGTTCGAAAATGCAAAACTTCAATACGAATTGAATCGCGGATACTTGCTCACGGAATTAAGAAAGGTAACCGACGAGCCGCGAGCAATGAGGGAGGCGATCGCGCTTGACGGGAAAATAGAGATGACACAATTTCTCACAACGCACCCAAAGGTTGAACGCCAACTTCAAAAAATTGAATCAAAATGGGTCTGGGCTCGAGCAATCAGAAATACCTTGGCCGAACGCCTTGGGTACTTTGCGTTTGGCACAGTATCGCGAACGCTTGCGGTCGGAGCGCTCGGCGCAATAGGCGCTCCGGTGAGCCTCATCGGCGCGCCGCTTGCCGCGATGGGTGTGGGCGGATTTATTGCGCACCGACGCGCACGGGAAACACTCAAGGAAGAAGCACGGATGTCACGTAAGGGCAGCGGAAAACTTTTTGAAGCGAGGACTGGGGAAAAACAAGTCCGGCCATCACGCGACTACATGGATGCGCCTCTTCTTAAAAACCGCCTTGGATCGCTTCTTGAAAAAATATCGTCTGGAACAGGAAAAACCGAAATACACAAAAAACATCTTGATCGCCTTATACAGCTTGCCGAGGCAAAATTAAAAGACGGCCTGGTAAATTTCGGCCGGGGACCAGAAGGAATTGAAAACCAGTTTCAGCTCATACGGGAATTAGGAAAGGCAAAAGGGGAATTTGCGGTGCTCTCAATGACGCGCCAAGAACATGAACGACTCGAGAGCGCGCTCATGGGCAGAAAAGAAAAAATTGCAAAACATGAACGGGCGTATGTGCGAAAAGAAGTACTCAAGGGCGTTGCTATTGCCGGAGGACTGGCATTTGCCGGCCACCTCGCCATGGAGTGGTATAGAGGTGACTTATTTTCTGGTAAAGAGCAGGGGCTACGAGTTGCCGCGCCAGACGAAGAAGCGGAGATCGGGCGCGCTATCAAAAAAGCGACCGGCGCGGATGTCCATGGGATTACGGCGCCTCCTGAAACGCCGATTGCGCCGCCAGACGAAGAAGCCGCGATCAGACACGCAATAGAGGAATCAACAGGCGCGGAAGTAAAAGGCGCGGTGGAATTTACGCCAGAGCAACTTCGCGAATCCGTGAGAACGGGCGACTCGGTATGGAAAACAACCGAGCGGAAACTCGATGGACTTTTTGGAAACAAATTTACCGAGCTTGATCCTGCGCGAAAAACATTCGTGATTGACGCGATAAAAGACGAAATTGCTGGTCAGATGAAAGAACAAGGTCTTAATCCGGACAGATTGAAGATTGGCCAGGAGCTCGACTACTCGGGAATTCTCGACAACAAAGAAAAAATGGACTCGTTTTTCGCGCGCGCAAACGATCTTGACGCCTCGGTGCGGGAAAGCATTGTTAAAAACAACAAGGTGATCGCGGACTGGATGCAAGAACACCCCGGAGAGCGGCTTACGTCAGAGCGCGTTGAAGAAATTATTCACCCAAAGCCAACGCGCGCCGAAATCCCAA
>Ga0076056_116_pt1 | contig 9126 bp, 9 predicted proteins | sample RifGroB1_FD_68087 | JGI IMG/M metagenome (GOLD analysis project Ga0076056, IMG submission 68087) | Parcubacteria bacterium GW2011_GWB1_50_9
CATTACGATTGAGGATCCGATTGAATACTCGGTTGAAGGAGTTGAACAAATTCAAGTGAATCCCCGCGCGGGGCTTACGTTTGCAAACGGGCTTCGTTCAATGCTTCGCCAGGACCCGGATATTATAATGGTAGGCGAGATTCGCGATCCGGAGACCGCTTCAATTGCGGTAAATAGCGCGCTCACCGGGCATCTTTTGCTTTCTACGCTTCATACGTCGGATGCGGCAACAACTCTTCCCCGGCTTCTCGATCTTGGCGTTGAAGCATATTTGGTCGCGTCAACCGTCAATATCGCAATCGGCCAGCGTTTGGTGCGCCGCATATGCGACAATTGCAAAACCCCGAAAAAACTCACCGAAAGCGAAAAACAAAGTTTGTCGGAGGTGCTCCCGCAGGGTGCGGACTTTGACGGAAAATTCGCAGTCGGAAAGGGGTGCGATTCGTGCACGAACACGGGCTACCACGGACGCGTCGGCGTCAACGAAGTAATTGTCGTGGATAATGAGATGCAGGAAGCGATTCTCAAGAGGGCATCAGCCGGCGAACTTCGGCGCATCGCCCTTAAAAACGGCATGGCAAGCATGATCGCGGACGGATTTGGAAAAGCCGCTTCCGGCGTTACAACTATTGAGGAGATCCTCCGGGTACTTCATGACTAATTTATGATTAATACGGCATTGCACATACGAAATAGGATTCTGGCGTTCTTCGGCCGCAAGAAAAGGAAGAAAGAGAAGCAGCCCGTAAGCTCGGCGCCGGCAACGAGCGCGCTTCAAAAGCGGGATCCTAAACGCCGGAGAATTTTTCATTTATCTTTGCATGATCAGATCCTGTTTGCGCGCCGCCTCGCGATACTTTTGAAAGCCGGAGTTCCTATTTTCGAGTCGCTTCGGATGATGAAAAAACATATGTCGTCGCGGTCCGCGACGATTCTCGTCGATGAATTGACCGTCGGAGTCGAGCGCGGGCAGTTTCTCCATGTGAGTTTGGAAAAGCACCGGAGGCATTTGGGCGATTTTGCATTGAATATCATACGGATCGGGGAGATATCCGGCATGCTTCCCGAAAATCTTGCGTATCTCGCCGACGAGCTTGAAAAGAAGCGGCGTCTTCGCAATAAAGTGCGAAGCGCTTTGATCTATCCCGCGATCATCGTCGTTGCGACGATCGGGATTGTGATTATGCTTACCGTCTATATATTCCCGAAGATTCTGCCTATTTTGCGGGGATTCAAGGGAGAGCTTCCGATTACGACGCGTACGCTTATCTTCGTGAGCGACCTTCTTACAAATCACGGACTTCTCATCGGCGGGATTCTGTTGGGGGTTGTGGTCGCTCTCACTCTTCTTTCGCGGATCCAGAAAGTCCGTTTTTTCCTTGACCGCGTCGTATTGCAAATTCCGATTCTCGGACGGCTTTTCCAGTACTATCATATCGTGAATTTCTGCCGCACCCTCGGCCTTCTTTTGAAAAGTGACGTCCGTATCATGGAGGCCACTCTGATTACCGCAGAGACCAGCACGAGTTTCGTCTACAAAAAGTCCTTGATGGAGCTTGCCGAAACGGTCAAAAAGGGCGGGAAGATGTCTCTCTATCTTGAGAGCCGCGAAAATCTCTATCCGCCAATGGTCTCCCAGATGATTACCGTGGGCGAAGTAAGCGGGAAGCTTTCTGACAGTTTGGTATACCTCGCGGACATTTACGAGGAGGAAATAGACGAACTTACAAAAAATCTGTCGTCAACGATCGAGCCCCTTCTTATGATTGTGATGGGACTTATCGTCGGATTTGTCGCGATTTCAATCATTACTCCGATTTATCAGCTCACGCAGAATTTGCAGCCGTAATTTTTTTGAGATGGATTCTCGCAACACAGGAATTTCGTTAATCGAGATAATGGTTGTAATCGGTCTTTTTACTGCGATCGCGGGGCTCTCCATGCTTGCAAGCATAGATATGTACCGCGCGCACCTTTTTCGCGGCGATCGGGATATGCTCATCAGCGTTTTACAGAAGGCGCGTTCGCGCGCAATGAATAATATTTGTCTCGGGTCTGGATGCAGCGACGGAAAATCCCACGGCGTCCATTTTGAATCCGGCGAATACGTGATATTCCAAGGGACAAGCTACAGCGCGCCGGACCCTTTAAATGAGCGTTTTTCCGTGAACGATAACGTAGTCATAAGCGGTCTTCTTAACGTCGTTTTCTCCCAGTTGTCCGGAGACGCGGCGCCGGAAGGGGATATAACCATAGCCGACGATGCGGGCCATACGTCGGTCATAACCATCAATGGCGAAGGACAGATTCTCTGGACAAACTAACAAAGGGTTTTCAACGCTTGAAATGCTTATTGCGATGGCTATTTTGATTTTGGTGCTTTCCTCAGTCATTACGGTGGCGTTCGGCGGGCAGGCGATTCTTTCGGATAGCGAGATTGCGGGCGAGGCCTTGAAGAAAGCGCAGGAGCTGATCGAAGAGGAGCAGTCACTCGCGCGAAAGGATTTCAAATTGGTGAATCCCGTTCCCGAGGCGAGTGACGGTATATATAGAAAGCGGGTTCTTGTTGAGACAGAATCCGATTATTTGACAAAGAAGGTTACGGCGATTGTCGCCTGGACAGGAGAGCACGGCAGGAATCTCGATATCCGGCTTACCGCGCTTGTTACGAATTTTGAGCGCGCCATCGGCGGGGACACCTGCAATTCGGTCGTTACCGGTCAGAATTGGACAGCTCCGATATACGCAAGCTATGGATTTGCGATGGGGGATCTTTTGCCGTCCACAATGACGGGAAATTTTCCTGTCGCGGATATTGACGTCTATAACGGGAAACTCTACGCCGCCGTAAGCGATACGAGTATAAATACAGACCATACTTTTTTCGTATTCGACGCGTCAAATCCGAGCGTACGGCCGCCGTATCTGGGGAGCGCGGACAATGCGCCTACGCGCCAAGACGGAATAAGCGCGATTCACGCCGCGGGGAAGTACGTCTATGCGGCGTCTCTTGTTGGGGCGAGTTTCGGCCCTACGCCGTCCTGCACTCTGGGGCCGAATTGCGCACAGCTTCAGATTTTTAACGTTTCAAATCCGGCGTCGATTCCCACTCCGATTAATTTCAAAGTGCCAGGTGTTTTCGGATCGGGAGGTCAGGCGGCCGGGAAAAGTATTTTTTACAAAAACGGATATGTATATCTTGGGCTTTCAAAGACCGCGTCAGGCCCGGAATTCAATATCATTGATGTCCGCGATCCTTCGAATATTCGATGGATAGGGGGGTGGTCTGCCGGAAACGCCGTAAACGCAATCTATGTGAGGAAAAACTTTGCGTATGTTGCGGTTGCGACGAGCGTGGGTCAGGAGCTTTTCGTTCTTGATATCGCAAATCCCGTAAACCCCGTTGTTGTGGGAGGATTTGATGCCGCAAGCGGAGGATTCGGCGGATACGGGAAAAGTATCTATGCCGTCGGAGATGCGCTTTACTTCGGAAGGACATTTGAGCCGTCGGCAGAGAGAGAAGAATTTTATATATTAAACAATGAAAATCCCGTGTCGTTCCTGCCTGTGCTGGGTAAACGCGACACGGGGGAGAGCGTAAACGGTATAATCGTACGCGATTTTCTCGCGTTTGTTCTTTTGGGGAGCCAGATGCAGATTATGAAAATTTCGAACCCCGTGAACATTGATCCTGCGTACGCCCCCCCGTTCCTTTTTTCAGGAACCAATGTGGGAAAAGCGCTTGATTGCGAAGGGAATTATCTCTATATCGGCACTGCCGACAGCGCCTCTAATGCGGGCGCCATTACCGCCGTAAAGCCCGGCATATGAAAAAAAATTCCGGTTTCACCCTCATAGAAACGCTCGTCTATCTCGGACTCTTTTCTATTTTAATCGGCGGCGCGCTTGTCGCGGCATTCGGCATTTTCGAATCAAACGGACGAAATCAAACCAAAGCGATGGTGCAGGAAGAGGGACAGTTTCTTGCGGCGAAAATTGACTGGGTGCTTTCTGGAGTCCGGTCGGTTGACGCGCCACCCGCATCATCGCCGGGTTCGCTTTTATCGGTGACAAAATACGGAGGCGGCACGGTTGAAGTATCTCTTGCGGGCACCGACATGCGGATCCAGCGGAACGCGGGCCCCGTGCGGACGCTCAATAATTCAAACGTCAAAGTAAGCGGTGTTGCATTTACTCATATGTATTCGGGCGCCGAGAATCCAGAGAGCGTCGAAGCACGCTTTCGCGTAAGCGCGCGCACACCCGGAGGCGTTGACTTCACAGAAGATTTTTTTACCGTAAAATATGTGAGACGATAGTCATATGAAAATCAGAATCCATAGAAAAAACAGGGGATACATAGCGCTTATTTCAACGATCGTAATATCCCTTATACTTCTTGCGCTTACCGCAAACATGAGTACGGCGGGTTTTTACGTGCGGTTTAATTCGCTTGATTCCGAATACAAAAGGGTTTCTCTAGGGTATGCGGAATCGTGCATCCACGCGGCACTGTTGAAACTCGCGAAAAATAATACGTACGCGCCGCCTTCTGGAGGAGAAACCGTTTCCGTAGGGTCCGAGGCATGCACAATCATCGAGGTTCTTACGGATCTTAGCGACCCGACCAAAAAAACCATAAAGACAAAAGCGAGCTTCCGGGGGGCCTTCAGCAATATGGAGATCGTGACGATTATTCAGGACCCTCTCGTGGCGCCGCGGATTCCCGCATACATTTTTGTAGTGGTTCAGGTTGTGAATGATAATGGCGGCATGTCCAGTGCAGGTGACTTTACGGTGAATCTCACGGCGGTAAATCCATCCGCAAGTTCGTTCCCCGGAGCCGAGACCGGCACGCTTATTACCGCAGACGCCGGACCGTACAGCGTCTCCGAAACCGGGCCCGCGGGATACCTCACGACGTATTCCGCCGATTGTTCGAGTACAATAGCCGAGGGCGAGACAAAGACGTGTACCATTACGAATAACGACGTGCCGACAACGGCAACGCTTACGGTGATTGCAAACGTCATAAATAATAACAGCGGCTCACTGGGGCCGGGCGCTTTTCCGCTTTTCATAGACGGTATCGCCGTCTCAAACGGCGTTGGCGTTACGGTCTCTCCCGGGTCGCACACGGTAACCGGAACCGGCGCTGGGGGATATTCGGCGTCCCCGTGGGGGAACCATTGCGCATCCGACGGTACGATTACGCTTGCGGTGGGCGAATCAAAAACATGCATCATTACCTACGACGATCCGGCGCCTCCTGCTCCCGCATGCGCGGATACCGTGATGATGCTTGACCGGACGGGGAGTATGTCGTCAACTGATCTTGTAAATGAACGTATCGCCGCAAAGGGGCTTCTCGATCTTTATGCTCCATTGTCTCCAGCTCCTAAGGTCGGCGTGGGTGTGTTTGGCAATCCAGCCGATACTACCAATTGGTCTGCTATCATCGTGGGGAATCTTACAGATGTATATAGTGGCCTCTATACTGCCATAGATACATGGCTTGCCACCTCCAACGGAGGTACAAACCTTAGTTCAGCAATCAGTGTCGGCCACAATGAATTGATTTCCAACGGCAGCCCAACGGCCGCGAATGTTTTGATTCTTCTTTCCGACGGCGATACGAATAGACCGACAACAAACCCAATAGAGGCGGCGCTTGATGCGGCCGATGTCGCAAAAAGCGCAGGTACGAAAATCTTCACGATATTTTTTGGCACTGATCCAGATGGCACCGGCTTCAGTGGTCAAGGATTGTTAGCCGCTCTTGCTAATGGTAGCGTTCCGGTCGGAACAGGCCATCCAGGACACTCGGGCGCTTTGCATGAACTTGGCTCTGCGAACGACCGTTTCTTAAATGGCGACAGTGGGTTTTTATCTCCGAGCGCGAGTTCTAACAGTGGTTGGTCTAATCCCAACTATGCTTTCGTATCCGATAATAATAGGGCGGTAGCTAATTCTGATTCAGATATTGTACGGTATTATAATTTTAATTTTTCTATTCCAACCGGGTCCGTCATCAATGGTATTGAGGTGCAAGTTGAAGGATATACTGCTAATTCAAGACAAGCCCAAATTTCTCTTTCCTGGAATGGGAGTTCTTATACATTTGGCTCTGGGATTAAAACGACCAATATGCCCGGGACTACTGCGGTAGCCGAAGATATCCGCACATTTGGAGGTTCCACAGATACATGGAACAGAACGTGGATACCCGGCGACTTCACGAACGCTAATTTCAGGGTGCGACTCGATGCGAATTCATCCAGTGGAGATTTAAATATTGATCACGTTCGGGTGAAAGTTTATTACACGTACCCCGACGCTGTCGCTGAAAATGCCGACGGTGACTACTTCTTTATTTCTCCGACAGCCGCCGATATGCCGGCGCTTTTCGAGACAATCGGGACGATTGTTTGCCCCGCGGCCGCGCTCCCTCCGCCCCCGCCTCCTCCGACAACCGGAACACTGCAAGTGATCACAACAGTCATAAACGACAACGGCGGAACAAAAGTGGCAAATGATTTTACCATGATTATAACCGCAGTAAATCCTTCCATTAATTCATTTCCCGGAGTTGCAACGCCCGGCAGAGCGGTAACTGTAGAGCCGGGTTCGTACAGCGTAGACGAAGGTCCAACCGGTCCGTATGTGAAGACATTTGCCGGATGCTCCGGAACTATCGCGGCAGGCGAGACAAAAACATGCACAATTACCAATGACGATACGCCGCCCCCTTCGAATCCGCCTCCGCCCCCTCCGCCTCCTCCGAATATCACGATTGAATCATGGGTTGAACAGCCAAGCGGACCATAGCCGTAGACCCCTTGTCAGATTTCTGGATATGTGCTATAGTCGTTCGTACAAGAAAATCCGCATTGGCAGCCGAACCCGGCGGAATTACAAAATAAATTATTAAAAATTATACGTATGGATGTAACCATAAAGAAAAATCAAGGTCTCAACAAAGGATTTACCCTTATTGAAATCCTCGTTGTCATCGGGATTATTGCAATCCTCGCCGCGGTCGTATTGATTGCTATAAACCCAGCGCGCCAGTTCGCGCAAGCGCGAAACTCCCAGCGAACAAGTAATCTCCAGGCGATTTTGAATGCCATCGGGCAGAATATGGCGGATAATAAAGGGATATTCTATTGTGGTGGCTCTCCTATGTCGCTACCCGCATCGTCGACGGTAATAAAAATGGGTAGTTTTGCTGATATTCGAAATTGTATTGTCCCAACATATATGTCGGAGATTCCTGTAGACCCAAAGGATGGTGTTGTATGGACTGGATCAAATTATAATACGGGATATGAAGTGCTTCAGAGTGCAAGTACCTCGAGGATTTTGATTAAAGCGCCTTCCGCAGAACTTGATCAAAACATATCTATTGAGCGTTAATTCGGTATAACGAATATCAAAAATCCGCCTCGAGGCGGGTTTTTGAATTGTGGTGAAGAATTACGCGTCCTTCATCGCGTTAGAGATCCGATATGCGACCTTTTTTGTTTTCCTGCGGATTTCGGGAGTATTTTTTCACGTTTTATCGCAAGTTTGACGCGTCTCATGGATTTAAAAACAAAAAGCGGATGTTCTAGGTGAACATCCGGTGTTTTCGGAGTTTCGGGTAATCATGCCAGTGCATGATTCCCTTGATGCTTTCTGGAAGAACGGAAAGCGCTGTTGCAAATCCCAGGAGAATGAAGAGAAGGTACGGGATTGCGGAAGGCAGTCCGTCGGCCTTTTCGGGGATGAGCATTTGGAGAATGATTCGCCAATCAGCGACAATGATCTTCGCGAATGATTCGATGATGAGAAAAGAGCTTATCGCTGATACGACGCTTCCCGCAAGCGTCAGCGTCCACGTTTTCCCAAGGCGTTCCGTGAGGATCGCGCAGGGAAGGATGAGGGCGCATGCAAAGAACCGGAAGTGAGGGAGGCCAAAGGTGAACGTTGCTCGCGTGAGCTCCCAGCTTACCCAAAGGATCGCGATCCCGTAGCCAAGAAGGATGAGCGGAAGCACGTCTTTCGTGATTCTCATCCGCTTCGCGGTTTCGTATGTCATCATCGTACCACGTAGCCCTTTGCCTGCATGCACGCGATGTAGTTGCGGTCATGCGCGTCTTTCATCTTCGAGTGCTCGCTTGCCGCACCCATAAAGATGCCCAAAAGCGCTCCTGCTGCGGCGCCGTATCCTGCGCCCATACCAGGATTTCCGGCAATTGCGCCTCCGATGGCGCCGGCAGCTGCACCGCCTCCGGCGCCCAAAAGGCCGCCGACTGCGCCGCCGCGGACCGCCGCATCAGCCGGGTCTCCGGTGCGCGAGCGTGCGAATGCGAGGCACTCCTGGTTATCGGCGTCTTGTATGACAGGCGGCTTCGAGGGGTGATAGGCGCCGTATGAAGGAATACCAGAGCTTGCGCATCCCGTGAGCACGAGCGCGCCAACGAGGATACTCGCGAACGGTGCTGAAATTCGTCTCTGTGAGAGCGTCATGTCGCTTCTCCTTTGAGGTTCTGGATTTACCTAATCATGGACATATTTTATTGTCAATCAGCGGTTTTCCACCCTGTGGATTTCTCGGCTTTTATTTTTTTCGGTTTCAGGTAGTTTGTTTCTAAAGGAGGGCCCATCATGCCCAAGCTGTTGGTCGCGTTGCTCGCAGTCGCAGTGCTCGCTCCCGCCGCTGTCCCGTTCGAGGCCGCCGCGGATCCCGGCACCAAGGCGGTGAACACCTTGTCCAATGCCGCGTTCGGGTGGTTCAACTGCCCGAAGGCGTGGGTGGACGAGGGGTCCAAGTGGTCGAACCCAGTGAGAGGAGTGGTCGGCGTTCTGGTCACCGGCCCGATCATGTGTGGGCTGAACGTCGGGGCCACCTATCTGGGTGTGGCGGCCGACGTCGTTACCATCCCGTGGGACGGCAACGTCCTTCCCCCGGCGGCTCACGCGTCCGTGAAGCCGCCTCTCACGCTCAAGGAGTAGGGGAACTGCTCGAGTAGTGAACAACTAACTTGCCCTGGTCGGGACCTTCCCGCCCAGGGCAGCACAATTTTTGACAAGAAAAATCCCGACGCGAGTCGGGTTTATTGGTTTTTGGGCAGCCATTCGCTG
>Ga0076056_123_pt1 | contig 6697 bp, 5 predicted proteins | sample RifGroB1_FD_68087 | JGI IMG/M metagenome (GOLD analysis project Ga0076056, IMG submission 68087) | Parcubacteria bacterium GW2011_GWB1_50_9
GTCTCGGCGGGAATTCGAAGAAGAAATCTTTCGAGAGATACGCCGCTACGCGAAGCGGCAAATGACTTACTGGAGGCGCAACAAGGAAATTACATGGTTCAACCCCACCAAGAAATCTATGATTCTAAAACACGTCAATCGATGGATAAAATCGTAGGCGGGCCCACTAGGATTCGAACCTAGGTCTTCTCTTTTGGAGAGAGAAATTCTACCACTGAACTATAGGCCCGTATTTTTGTAAGGCCGCTCGGGCTAAAGCTTGAATGTGCCGAGCGATCCGAGTGTCATAATACCGTATGCTGGCGCATCCTGCATATCCTTCTCGCGTACGCTTACCCGTGTGTTGTTTGTGGTATGTTTTTAGAAACTGAGTCGTCGGTATACCTGTTACTCGCGACCAAAATCTGATTTGCCGCTTTTCATTGTGATAATCATGTAAGTGTAAGCAAACTCTAAACTTGAGCCCCTCGACCTCAAAACCCTTGCGAAATAGATGGAGGAAAGTTGCAACAAGATGCGGATCCGAATTCGCGAACGTTAACGTTTTATCGTTTTTTGCCTTCTCACCCTCGCACCAATAAAGAAGTGCGCACATTACCTGCATAAGGTTGACATCAAGTTTGAGGTTAGACACGGTGGCATTGGCAATCGCGGCAGCGTTCTGTAGATGGGCTTCCGTTCGTCCGCGATTGGTCTTCGCCGCTTTCGAGCGCGCCTCACTCTTCTTCATCTCAATTCTTTCCTGCACACGTTTCGATAAAACTGTGCCCCGTACCCAGACAGAAACAGATGCCTTTGAGACATCAAGTTGTCCTGCGATTTCATTGAGAGAATAACCCTGTAAACCAATGCATTCCGACACCGCAGGGCGTTAACCCTGCGGGTCGGGAATGCCCCCCTGCGCACAAGCGCAGGGCGTTATTGGTTTCGAGCTTCTCGGCTCGGAAATAAAGCGTATAGATTCTCGCCTTTCAGACATTTTGGGCAACATATGAACCTAGAGCAATGGTTATATTATAACCCATCCAGAGATAAGAATGGCCTCTCGTGCACAGGTTTCCTTACCTGGCTACAAGCTACCGGCTACTTCTTTGTCTCCTTGTGCACCGTGTGAACGCGACACCAACGACAATACTTCTTCAACTCTATTTTGCGCTCCACGAGTTTTCTGTTCTTGCGAGACCAGTAGTTAGTACGGAGGCATTTCTGGCACGCCAATTTTATGAGTTGGTCTTGGGACATAAAGGAGCACAATACCCTATTGATGCCTGTCGGTCAATTCTCAGGGCTTACCTCGTTCAAATGCCTCCACGAATACGTCCGGCCGAGTCAGTTTGATACGTACATATCTTATTCCACGGACCAACGTTTTCATGAGAGTGTCTACGACGAGCCAGCCTGCGAGAATAATGACAAGTCCGATGACTACGTTCGTGAAAACTTCCCGAGCTTGAGTCGCTTTTCCGGGATTACCTCCTGCCGTTACATATTTCCACCCAGCCCATGCAAAGAGTATCGCGGAGAGAGCGATTGCAATATAAATCCCTGTATTGAGAACATTCTGCGCCAAGGTGGCAAGGTGACAGATAGTACATTCCGTGCCGCCACCTACGTCCGTCCCATCACAAGGAACAATTTTTGGCAAATCTGCCGCAAACGCAAAAAGAGGGACAGCAGTAAAAAATAGCACTATAAAAAATACAAGGACAGTTCCAGTCTTACTGTAAGACATGTTTGGTATGTATGAAGAAGTTACTTCTCCAAAAATACGGACGCGCCTTCCTTTGCACGCTCCGAGAATTTGATTGCGGCATCGTCTCCTTTTTTTGCGGAAACGACATCCTTGTGGTCAATCTGGAGCGAGGAGACAATGTCCTCGAATTCTTCTTCTCCCTTTTTGACCTTGACCTTGTCGCCCTTAGTGAGCTTCCCAGTCAACCTTACGACGGCAACACTGATCTTGTCATACCAGTGCGTGACAGTGCCTATTTGTTTCTCCATATGCAAGTATGATAATGACTAAAAAAACGCCATTCGACCAATAGCGATTATACCATCTCTGTGCGCCGGGCAGGACTTGCACCTGCGAAGGTCATAGACCGCGTGATCTACAGTCACGTGCGTTTGCTGCTCCGCCACCGACGCAACGAAGTTGATTATACCTAAATCAAGAAAACGAGCGAGGACCTATGCTGTAGCGACCGCCTTTGTACGGGCGCGAGAACGTGTACTGCGGACTCTTTCAGGGCCTTTGCGCACATCGAACGTAAACTCACCATCTTTCAAATCCACCGAGACTGAGCCACCCTCCATGACCCCTCGCGTAACCATCATGTTCGCAACGGGCGTCATTATCTTCGTCTGAATGAGGCGCCTTAAAGGACGCGCACCATACTGAGGGTTGTAACCCTCTTTAGCGAGATGGTTCAGCGCCGTTTCAGAAAGCAAGAGTTTGATGTGTTTGTCTTCCAGGCGTTTTGCGACGAGCTCCACCTGCATGCGAACAATTTCCCCGATCGCTTCAGGCGCGAGGATGTTGAAGAGCACTATTTCGTCGAGTCGGTTCAGGAACTCCGGACGGAAATATTCCTTGAGCGAGCTCATTACTCTTTCCTTCACGTGCTCGTAACGCTCGATCTCGGTCCGCGAAACGCCACTGCCAAAACCAAGACCAGACATTTTGTCTATGTGTTCTGCGCCAATGTTTGAAGTCATAATAACAACAGTATTCTTGAAATTAACGACACGGCCTTTAGCATCAGTGAGCCGTCCGTTGTCCAAAACCTGGAGGAGAATGTTGAAAACTTCTGGATGCGCCTTTTCTATCTCGTCAAACAATATAACGGAGTATGGCCGGTGACGTACAAGCTCCGTCAGTCCTCCGCCCTCGTCGTACCCCACGTAACCGGGAGGTGAACCTATCATCTTTGAAATCGAGTGTTTCTCCATATACTCCGACATATCCACGCGAATGAGCGACTTTTCAGTATCGAAAAGGAACCCTGAAAGTACGCGCGTTAATTCGGTCTTCCCCACGCCAGAAGGACCCAAAAAGAGAAAGCTTCCGACGGGACGATTCGGATCTGCAATACCTGCACGGCTCCTCTTGATAGCGTCAGATACTTTTTGGACCGCTTCATCTTGCCCGACAACGCGCTTCTTCAATTCCTCCTCCATACGCGAGAGTTTCTCCGCCTCTTCTTCGAGCATGCGGGCTACAGGAACACCAGTCCAACGGCAGACAACTTCGGCAATATCCTCTGCTGTTATTTCTTCTCGCAGTATCCGCCGTGTCGACTGAAGCTTCTTCAAACGTTTTGTCGCGACATCTATCTCCTTCTCAAGACTCGGTATCTTGGCATAGCGTATCTCTGCGGCCTTTGTGAGATCCACCGCGCTCTCTGCAGCATCAGAGTCTACGCGCGCTTGATCAAGCTCACTCTTACCACGTTTTATATCCGCAAGCGTTTCTTTCTCATTTTTCCATTTAAGTTCGAGCTCCCGTGTAGAATCGCGCAAATCGGCTACTTCTTTCTCTATGGAGCGCACACGAGTTCGCGCTTTCCCTTCACCCACCTCCGCCTCTTTTTTCAGCGCTTCGCGCTCTATTTCAAGTCGTGTTATTTTCCGATGCGCCTCTTCCAGGATTGGCGGCTTGTTCTCAAGTGAGAGACGCAGGGCAGACGACGCTTCATCTATCAAGTCTATAGCTTTGTCGGGAAGAAATCTTTCCGTGATGTAACGGGTCGAAAGCTGGACGGCAGCGACGATGGCGTCGTCCGTGATTTGGACACCGTGGTAAAGTTCGTAGCGCTCCTTCAGGCCACGTAATATCGCTACGGCATCTTCAACGGAAGGCTCATTGACGTAGACAGGCTGGAACCGACGCGTAAGCGCAGGGTCATGTTCGATGTGTCGCTGGAATTCTTTAAGGGTCGTGGCACCTATGACGCGGATATCACCTCGTGCAAGAGCGGGCTTAAGCATGTTGGACGCGTCCATTGATCCTTCCGCGGCACCCGCTCCTACTAGCGTGTGAAGCTCGTCTATGAAAAGGATTATTTTCCCCTCCGAACGCTCCACTTCTCGCATCACAGCTTTCAGTCGCTCTTCGAATTCACCACGATATTTGGTGCCTGCGATGAGAAGCCCCAGATCAAGTTGGACAAGTTCCTTGCCGCGCAAAGATTCCGATACATCACCTGAAGCGATGCGCTGGGCCAAACCCTCGGCAACGGCCGTCTTTCCCACTCCTGCCTCGCCTATCAAAATTGGGTTGTTCTTGGTGCGGCGTGAGAGTATCTGCACAACTCGTATTATTTCCGTATCGCGTCCGATGACAGGATCAAGCTTGTTTTCTCGCGCACGATCTGTAAGCGAGCGCGCGAAACGACTCAAGGCACGCGGCTTTTTCGGTTCATCCACGTCGCGTATCTTCCCTTCTTTTATGTCGGAGAGCACGCGCGCGAGTGCGGCTCGGTCAATGCGAAAACGTGTTAGAACATCAGAGGCTGGACCTGGGTGTTCGATTAGAGCTAGGAGCAGGTGTTCCTGCGAAACGAATTGATCATTGAATGATGCGCTGATACGCGGCGCCGCTTCAAATACGCGCACGAGTTCAGGCGTCAAGTAGAGTTGGAACGATGGGGACACTGCAGTATTTCCCGAGCTACCTTCGATGAGTTCCAAAACAGAATCTGTGAAGTGAGCGATGTCGATTTCTAGTTGCTCAAGCATCGGCAGAACCATGGACTCTTCTTGCATGAGGAGCGCCGCGAGGAGGTGCGCGGTGGATACCTGGTTGTGCCCACGCTCGACCGCGAGTTGATGCGCGCGATGTATCGCTTCTTTCGCCTTTGTAGTGTAATTATGGAATGGAGCCATATGCGAAATATCTTACCTATACCTATGTATCTATACCGGAGCACAGTATAACCGATAAGAGCGCAGAGCGCGAGACCATGCTTTTTTCCTACACTCTATTTTATTCGGAAGCTTTTGGGGGCTCTTGAATATCACTAACCGACTGCCTTATGAGCGCCGAGGACGCAAGAAATCCCTTTGGAGATGACGTGCGTGAGACACTCGTACTTACACCGACGATCTCACCATTTGTATTTACTAATGGAGAACCGGCGATAACGGAATCAGGAGAAATATTCGTGTCAATGGTGAAACCCGTTGAAGATTCCTTTTCCCCCGGAATAAGCGCAGTTACGATTCCGTACTCTATACGCACTACTGTTCGTCCTGAAAGAGCGATAACGGTCTGGCCTAGTATAGGATTATTGCCAGCGACAACTGCCGGCTTCCATGTGATTTTCACTTCATCAGTCGATGTCGCTTGAAGGAATGCGAGACCAGTCGCCGCATCCAAACTCGTTACGAAGACACTTACACGTGAGCCGTCAGGGAGTGCGACTACCGCTTCTTCCGACGAAGTTCCGAATACCGAAGAATCACTCACAATGGCGCCGTCCGCACTCACGACGATGCCGAGTCCCAAAAATGTTGCCGTATCAGAAGAGTTGGTATATATACGTACTATGCTCGGAGAAACTTTCGTGACTGCCTGCGAAATAAGTTCTGATTCCCTTACAATAACAGTGCGCTCGCGCACCGTAGCCGAGGCAGCCGCTTGGCTTGCAGGAGCAACCGTCTCAATGGTGCGCTCAACGACGCGATTTACCGTCTGCGCGATGACAGGTGGCGCTTGATCCATGAGACTTACAGTGACAATGCCTGTCGCTATAGAGGTGACGAACGACAAGAGAAGCGCCAGAAGGACGAGCTGTGATTTGTTGAGCTGTTCAATGTTCATCCCGTTAGAAGTAGGGCGCGGAAGTACAGTGTACTTCTTACCCTGCTCGATTATGGCTCATAATTGCGACCTGCATAAGATTCTTGTGTATACCATCGTCCGCGACTTCTAACGGGATTCATAATCACCTGCAATATACCACTTTCATCAGTCTCACGCAAAAACCGGAGGTGTGCTATTCTCACATTGATGGAGAAAGCCCCAAACGAAAAAAGAGGTCGGGAAATGCTTACAACTCTATCGGCAGCGGCTCTCGCGTCATTTCTTGCACACGCGGAACCTTCGTATAGTGCCGAGATACCGCCGGAAGCTTCGTGGCGCGATGGCATTGAAGCATTGCACAGAGGCGTTGTGACTGATACAGAAGAACACGTGGGGTGGTACGTGATGGGTGAACGAGAACGATGGCTTGCTCCTCCCACGCGCGGCGACCCCGACGAACGCTCCTATGAGGGAAATCCTGCGGAACTCTTGCCCTCGGATGAAAAAATAGAGGTGGTGTGCGAGATGCATAATCACGTCCTAGAATCTTTCTTGCGCGCCCAAGAACAGGGGCACGCGCCAAGCGAACCATCTGCTGAGATTATCCGCTCATTCCGCGAACAGTTTGAGTTGGATCCTTTAGTGCTACCTCTGCCGATCGACGCAACGCCCAGTTATGGTGATGTGTCGATAAAGCGACATGAGATTTTGCGCTCGCAAATCCAAGAGAGGATCGGGCACGAAATTGAAATGCGACACGGCGTAAAAACCGTACAGGGAATTTGGTACTGGGATTTTCTCCCGTCCGCAAAAGACCTGCAGACCTATCCTGTTTTTCCCCGACTGGATGAGTCTGTCGCGCCACAAGAACCGCGGCTTTCTATTTCAGAAATA
>Ga0076056_135_pt1 | contig 6570 bp, 4 predicted proteins | sample RifGroB1_FD_68087 | JGI IMG/M metagenome (GOLD analysis project Ga0076056, IMG submission 68087) | Parcubacteria bacterium GW2011_GWB1_50_9
CGTCAAACGCTCCTTGATTTCATATCCGTGAGCGATCCGTGCGCGGTTCATCCATCAAGTGCAATTATCATCATTCAGGGCGGAATGGACCTTGGAAGAGAGAAATGTACGATTTGTGAACTCGTGATAGAAAGATAACTTGGTCGGGACTCGTGTCCCGGCTTTTTCTTTTATTCCACCAGAAAAAGTTGTATACTATACATAACATACTGTTTTATTATGGTGCGCGCTCAAAAAGACGACATCATTTATATCGGCAGATGCAATTTCCGCGGAAATGAGCGGGTTTTTGGCATTAAGCAAAAGGACCGCAGACAGCACATGTATGTCATCGGAAAGACCGGCGTTGGGAAAACGGTTTTATTGAGGAATATGGCTCTGCAGGATGTTCGCGCGGGCCACGGCATGTGCATCATTGATCCGCACGGCGAATTCGTCGAGGAGGTGCTTACTCAAATCCCTCCCGAGCGGATAAACGATGTCGTGTATTTCAACCCGGTTGATTCGGAATACCCAATGGGCTTTAACGTTCTTGAGACCCCGGATCCAAAGTACAAGCACCTAATCGTCTCGGACCTCATGGGGATTTTTACAAAGATCTGGGCGAACGTCTGGTCCGCGCGCATGGAGTACATTTTGCAAAATTGCGTGAACGCACTTTTGGATACTCCCGGAACAACGCTTCTCGGAATTCCGCGGATCCTCGTTGACAAGGACTATCGCGAAAAAATCGTTGCAAGCGTCACGGATCCGGTCGTCAAGTCCTTCTGGGTCCATGAATATGAGACGTGGCGCGATCAGTTCCGGAACGAGGCGATCGTTCCGATCCAGAATAAAGTCGGACAGTTTTTAAATACGAGTTTTATCCGAAACATCGTCGGACAGTCGAAATCAACATTGAATATTTCGCAATTCATGAACGAGGGAAAAATCCTTCTCGTGAATGTTTCCAAGGGCCGCATCGGAGAGGATAATTCGGCGCTCTTGGGCGCGATGATTATTACGAAAATTCAGCTTGCCGCAATGGAGCGCGTCCGCATACCCGAGGAGGACCGGCGCGATTTTTATCTCTATGTTGATGAGTTCCAGAATTTCGCGACCGATTCTTTCGCGTCAATTCTTTCAGAAGCGCGAAAGTATCGGCTGAATTTAATACTTGCGCATCAATACGTAGGTCAGCTTGTAACGGACGTCTCAACAAAAGTCCGCGATGCGGTGTTTGGAAACGTCGGGACCATGATTAGTTTCCGGGTCGGGGCCACAGACGCCGAATTTCTCGAGTTGGAATTCACGCCCGAGTTTTTACAGGGGGATCTCGTAAATCTCCCGAATCACCATATTTATTTAAAACTCATGGTGGAGGGAGTGACGTCGCGGCCGTTTTCCTCAACAACGCTTCCACCATTGGAATTTGAGAGAATATCCGATGCAAAGGAAAAAGTGATACGCGTTTCGCGCGAGCGCTATGCGCGGCCGCGCGCTGAAGTTGAGGAGAAAATTTCACGCTGGAGCGGCGTCGGAGGGGACGACGGCGACGGCGCGCCGGCTGGTGACGGCAAACTGCAGGAAAGCATTTGCTGGAATTGCGGGAAGACCGCGACTGTGCCATTTAAGCCGGACGGCAAGAGGCCGGTGTATTGTTTGAGCTGTTTGCGGCAAATCGAGGATGGAAAACTCGTGCCTTTGCCCGACCGGATGCCGAAAGTCGGGAAGGCGAGATTCGATGATACGCTTGGGGCGATTGGAATTGAATTTTCTTCGGGAAGTCACACGACTGCGAGCGTGGCAGAGCGGTCGCGCGACTTTCAGCCGGGTCCGGGAAGGGGAGATCGAAGGCCGCAACGAGGCGACCAAAGGCCACGGCGAGATGACCGAGGGCCGCGGCGGGATGACCGGAGAGATCGGCGTCCGATGCGCGATCATCGCGGTCCGCCCCAGCGCGTCTCAACCCAGCCGGTAATTCGAGGAGGAGGAAGTTCAAAGCCAGTTTCTTTGTCCGAGCTTCGGCCGCGTCTGGAAGGAGGCGAGCGTCGCGATCCGCGCCCTCGGGAGGAGCGGAAACCTCAAGACACCGCAGGCCTTCGAAAAGCACTTGAAGAATTATTAAAGCCGGAGCCGGCAAAAGAGGTTGAGGCGCCGGTTGCCACGCCGCCAGGTGTCTCCCAGCCGGGCGAACAGCCAAGCGCGCCGATCATTTTCGAACAGCCAAAACCGTCAAACACTCCGATTCAATCGCCAGCAACCGCGCCGGAGCAGAAAAAAATCCAGCCCGGAGAGGCAGTGAAGTTGTGATAAAATTTGCGCAGTTTTCTCGGTAACTCTCTTCGAAAACCCGCATGACCGCTCCAGCGAGCGGTCGACGATACGTCGGGGGAGACCATGCTGACCATCCTCTCAATGGTTTTCGAAGAGAGTTACCTCGCCGCGCAAATTTTCTGATGGGAGGGGAAATAAAAGAAATGTATCCTCCTATTGTCTCAGAACATATCGCACCTCGCTTTTGCTGAAAAGATAAAAAAGAAAGCCGCCGTTTGGCGGTTTTCGACTTATAGTGTTTGATCAGTTATTCGGCGCAGTATCTCGGCGCTTGATATCTTCGACGATTCGTTCGCCCCTCTCGGTAAGTTTCACCTTTCCGTCACTTATTTCTATTGTTCCGTCTTGAACGCCTATATCCGTGTAACAGAGCGGCCGGTCTATTTCTTCGAGCGTGACATTGATGCCGCATTCAATCGCAACACGGTAGAACGCTTGGAGAAAATCATGACCCTCTTTGTGTAGTCGTGTGAACTCTTTTTCCGAAGAACTGTAATCGAGGCATTTCGTAACGTATGCCGCAGCGATACTCGAAAGAATAATGGCGGCTGGCTTTGTCATCGCGAACCGAACAACTTCATCCCACGTCTCCCGGAATTCTATGAGAATGCCGCAAAGAGGGGTGGATGCGCCGGGTACTATTTCACTGACTCGGTCCAGGAATTTGGCAAAGAGGGGTGGATGCGCCGGGTACTATTTCACTGACTCGGTCCAGGAATTTGTCTATCGTGATGCCGCTATTTGATTTTCCGTGGTGTGGAGCAATGCTTGGCGCGCCTTCGACGAGCTCGATTTCGTCATCGGCACTAAATACAAGGTGGTTGCCCGGCTGGATGAGCGTTGTGTTCTCGCGCCACCACCGCGCTGCTTCAGGATGGCGAAACGAGAGGATTTCAACTGCAAGGACTGCGTCAACATTATAGCCGCGAATTTGTCTTGGTGTTTTCGTAAGAACGTCTCTCGCCATATTTGATTGTGGCCAGTGTTGATCAAGGGGGAGTACGAGACCAATCCATGCCTCGCGAACCCATTTGGGCGCTCCGCCTGACGGCGTACCGAGTATCTTGATGCACTGCATGCGTGCCTCCTCTGACAGATCTGCTGAAAAACTACCATGCAGGTATAGAAATATCAAGCTCGCGAGCAATGTTTAATTATCGAGGTTGAACCTCGATAATTTTTACTTTTCCCCTTTTTGTAATTTTGCGCGGTCGAGGTTATTTGTTCTGAAAACCGTTGAGAGGGCGGCAAGCATGGTCTCTCCGACATTACGTCGGAGAGTTGCCGCCCGAACACCGAGAAAGCTCCGGCGCTGGCTGGAGCTTTCGTGTTTTCAGAGCGAATTGTCGAGGTTTAACTACAACAATTCGATAATTCAACAACTCTTATTCTTTTTACCACATACGGCGAGGCAATATGCATTTGAGACAATGCAAGGAAAAATTTGCTTGGATCCTCCGACGTTACGTCGGAGGAAAATTTTTCCGGCCCTTAGCGAGGCCGCCGCAGGAGGCAAGACGCGAGAGCTTCCGCGTGTATATTGCCGAGCTAAGCCTTTTCCACCCTCTCCGCATATTCTCCGGTCTCGGTATTGATTCGAATGATATCATCTTGATTTATAAAGAGCGGCACCTGGACGATTGTTCCATTTTCAAGCGTAACCGACTTTGTTCCTGCGCTTGAACGGTCGCCTTGGATTCCGGGAGGGGCTTCGGTCACTTTGAAGTCAATTTTTATGGGCAAGATGACGTTGATCGGCTCGTCTTCGAGAAAAAGCACTGTGAGTTCGATATTGGGCTTGAGCCACTTCGCGCTATCGCCAAGTATATCTTCTGAAAGCTCGAATCGATTCTTCGGGTCTTTGGGATCCTGGAACATATACGCCCCTCGACTTGCCCCGTTAGAAGCTCGGCTTCTAACGGGGTGAAAGTAAATGAATTTTGTCGGCCGTTTTTCGATATCCGCCTCTTCAAATTTATCCGCGGGTTTGAAGTTTCTCGAAAGGACCTGCCCGGTCTTAATATTTCTGATTTTTGTCTGAATCGAAGAGCCGCCTCGGCCAATGTGCTGGTGGGCTACCTCAAGAATTTGAAAGGGGGCGTTGTCAATGATGACAAGAGAGCCCGGTTTTAGGTCATTTATGGAAAGCATGTTGTTGGGGATAATGGGAATACCCAAAAAAGTATAAGGCCTTATAATAGAAAAAGCAACAAATCGGGTATGGGGCGGTCGAATCTTCCCTTACATAAGGGATTTTCCTGCCCGGATGATTATTGCTCATAAAAATTTACTTTAGCGAAACACTAATCCATAGTATTAATTCTATGCCTATTGATGTTTGGGGTCAGATTATAGTCGTGTCGCTTCAACAGGTTGCGGCCGCGGTTGCAAGCTTTCTGCCCTTGGTTATCGGTGCGGCTGTCGTATTTATTGCAGGTTTCATAGTTGCCGTTGTCTTGGGCAAGGCGGTTGAGCAGCTCATACGCGCGACAAAAATAGATTCGCTACTTGCGAAGCTCGCTTTTGAGCAGGCGGTTGAGCGGGCGGGGTGGCGCTTGAATACCGGCGCATTCGTCGGCGGAATCGTTAAATGGTTTGTCATTGTCGCGTTTTTGCTCGCGTCGGTGAATATTCTTGGCGAGCGGTTTGCGCCGATCGCCGGGTTTCTCCGCGATGTTCTGGCGTATCTCCCGAACGTTGTGGTGGCAGCACTCATCCTTATCATCGCCGCGCTCGTCGCGCAGGCAACCGAGCGCGTTGTTCGGGGATCGGTTGAGGCAGCCGGACACCGGGGCGCTCTTGCCGGAGTCGCAATACGTTGGTCAATCTGGATATTCGCGATTTCCGCGGCTTTAATCCAGCTTGGTATCGCTCCTCTGCTTATCCAGACCGTTATGACTGGCATTGTATTCGCTATTGCGGGTGCTATTGCGCTTTCATTCGGCCTCGGCGGGAAGGATATTGCCGCTTCGTTTCTGGAGAAGGTGAAAGATGAGTTACGGAAGTAGGAACTTGTTTTTTCCCGGGAAAACCCCGCCTTGGGCGGGGTTTTCTTTTTCCACAGCGAAACCGTTGACACCAAGAATCAAAGAGATTATAATGGGGAAACCGAAAATGGTAACAATCTTTCAACTGCATATTAGAGCGGCTCATATGGAACCCGGAGGAGATGGCTAAGAAGCCATGTTTTTGGGTGAAATCGTAAAGGGGCCGCTTGGGAGAAAGCGGTTTTCCGATAGGGCCGAACGTAAATGTTTTTACGTTCGGCGGGCTGATTACCTTGGTCAAACTTTAAGATAAAAATCAGCCCCGGGGTTTTGTGAGGAACAAAACCAAATAAATGACCCCGTACTAATTCAGAGAAATTAGATTTGAGGGCGCTTATGGAGCCGAATCGAGTTCGTTCGATGAGGCGACACCGCGCGCATAATCTCGATACCATCGATGACGTTCAAGCGGAATTAGTGTGGGGTCGTTCAATAATCAATTCCGAATGTCTGTGTCCGATAGAATCGGACATTGGCACCCGGAATGGATGAATCCCGTTAGAGGCCGCGGTCGCGTAACTCTCATGAGATTGGCCGCGACCTACCTCTAACGGGATGAATACGGAAGCAAAGGAAAGGACATTTACAATTGAATAGGGTTAAAACGTCAAAAAAACACAGAAAACTGTATTATCTTGTCCGTTCCAGCGGTGGATACGGATAAGGATCCATCCGAGTTCAAGGTGAAGTTTCGGATGGTGAAAGAGAAATAAGGGCGCATGGTGGATGCCTAGGGTTCCGAAGGCGATGAAGGACGTAGCGTGCCTGCGATAAGCGTCGGGGTGAAACATCTCAGTAAGCAGAGGAAAAGAAAAGAAGTTAGCACGCGAATGCTTATGCGAATGTATGCTAATAGTTTGCGAATATTTCATTCGCATATCATTCGCAAAAATTCGCAAATGCATTTGTGTGCTATCCATTCCCTTAGTAGTGGCGAGCGAAAAGGGATATAGCCCAGATCCCGGTTTCCAGATGAGATTTTATTTCGTTTGGAAGCCGGGAAGTTGTAAGAGATCAGCTATCGGGGGCTCTTCCATCGGTTCAGACCGAATCAATGGAAGAGTGTCACCCGAGGGAGAACAAAAAGGTGCAATTTGGTTAGCAGAATGGCCCTGGAAAGGCCGGCCACAGAAGGTGAGAGCCCTGTACGCAAAAACTATTGCATGCTCCTATGTTGATCCCGATGTAAAAGTCGGGGCTCCTACTC
>Ga0076056_130_pt1 | contig 5886 bp, 4 predicted proteins | sample RifGroB1_FD_68087 | JGI IMG/M metagenome (GOLD analysis project Ga0076056, IMG submission 68087) | Parcubacteria bacterium GW2011_GWB1_50_9
CCCTCGCAGTAAATAACGACTTCGTAAGTCGTTATTCTCTTGAATGCGGGCGTAGTGTCCTGTCGCAATGCGGTCGGCTCCCTCACTCTCGGCCCAGTCGAGGAAATCTCCGAACTTAATGTAGCGATTGCAAAGAACATCAGGATTAGGAGTAACACCCAGAGCATAATTTTTGAGCATATCTTCAACAACGCGTTTTTTGTAACTCTCGGAAAGATCAATCTCTTTGAACGGAATACCGAGCGCAACTGCAACGCGCATAGCGTCCAGTCTGTCTTCACGCCAAGTACACTCTATAAATTCTGGTTGCCATATTTTTATGAACGCGCCGACAACGTCATACCCTTTACTCTTCAAAAGAGCGGCCGAAACAGCCGAATCAACGCCACCCGATAGACCGACAAAAACCCTCTTCATCTCGATACATTACCACCCAACGGAGGTTGTAAGCGAGTTCGGACACGTGTCTTGAAATGTGTATCGTGGGCAAAAGAGAGAGCGCTACGGTAACAGGCGCGGACGGCGACCTCGAGAAATATATGCGCCTAAACTAGCGACTACCTTCCCAAATACAACTTTTTTTGCTTAAGGTGCTCTTCGTACGTCTCGCTAAAATGCGTTACGTTATTGCTATCAGCAAGATAATACAGGTAATCATTTGCGATTGGCGTTGCGGCCGCACGGAGTGAATCAAGTGATGGACTTCCGATAGGAGTCGGTGGAAGCCCTCGGACGCGATACGTATTGTACGGCGAATCGCTCGCGAGGTCGGCGCTTGTAAGCTCAAATGTAGTTCTTCCGAGCGAGTAGAGGAATACTGCGTCCACCTGAAGCGGCATGCCGATATCGATGCGCTTCCACAACACACCGGCTATCATGCGACGATCTTTCGTCGTATGGGCTTCTCTCTCAAGAATGGAGGCCATAATGACAATGTCTTCCAGAGACCTTCCGGATGCCGATATCTCTTCCTCAAGTTCGACCGTGCGAGAGTAAAAACTTTGCCGCAACGTGCCAAACGATCATCCGCATTCGGGAGAAAGAAGTAGGTGTCAGGAAATAAATAACCTTCCATCGGTTCTGCCTCCGAAAGGAATCGTTCTTCATCGAAACGCTTCAGGTACGTAGCGAACAATGGAACCATTTCGCGCACCATAGTGCCCTCGGGAACACGTATGCGTATGGGTTCCAACCCGTAGACTCCATATGAAAGTGCACGCGCGATGATGAACACGTTGCGTGGCTCTTTGAAAAAGTAGTCCCCAAATTTTACGTTTCGCTCTCGTCCAAAAACGTACACAGCAGAACGGAAAAGGACAGCGGAACGTACGACCTGTTCGCGCTCAAGAAGTTCCGCTATCTCAGAGAGAGACAGGCCCTCTGGTATTTCAACGAGTTCTCCAGAAGGAAACACACTCGGTGGTCGCACAAAGAGAAGATATGGGATTAAGAGACAGATGACTACGACGGGAACAATTATAAGCGTGCGTCGATTGGCATTCTCGCGCGAGTACGAAAGAAATTGCTCAACAATTGTATGTGTCTTATTCAGCGCCTCTTTCAAAATATGATCAAAGTTCTTCATTGGGAAAAAGTGTCAATCTGCAAATGACGCGCGTACTGGCTGAACCAAAAGTTATTTCGGCAAATTTGGGGGTGGTTCTGCCTTCTTTGCCGGAATGCGTTCAAGACCGGGGCTTGCGATTGCTGAAGATGGCGGATGCCACAGCGTCGCGAGAGCTTCTACCGACATCATGTTGTGCGGTAAGACCCACGGCGTATAAAAATGCGCTCGGCGACGATAACAATCAAAAAAACGCCGCGCCATGTTAATCCAGCGCATATCCCAAAGATCCTGCCACGGATAGTCGAATGGGTTATGCCAGCGACGCGGACGCATCTGGTTTCCCCATTGCGGATTCGCGATAGGACGCCATATCCAACGAATGCCCGTGTAGCTCGCGCCACTGAAAGTATCCGGAGGAGCTATGTAGACGCCACGCGCACCGACGTTGAAAGGAAGCTTTCCCATGTTGCGGTCTATCGCTTTTACCTGCTCTGATTGACGAAATTGCGGAACACGAAGGCCTCGGCGCCATGGCTGCTCACGTTCCTCGGGAGTTTCACCAATAGCCGACAAGCGTATTTTCTCTATTTCGTCCTTGAGAAGCCCAATGTATCTGCTCTCCGTTCCAAACAGCGCCCCTTTTTTGTGCCGCTGATCACTGCACTGTGTGATGACTATCTGCATCCACATTTGCTCTCCCGGTTTTATGGCACTCAAACGCTCAATTACTTGCGCTAAAGGATCCACTTTGTATTCTTCTTTTGGATCTTCGTCAAGTTCAAAATCTATATAGGAGCGAAATTGATATGCGTCGTTGCGCGGCTCGTAGCGCCAATCCGTGCAAAAACATTCGTGCACGTCAGGATCGTATGCAAATTTCGACGCGTAGTCCTCCGCTTCCGTAAGCTCAACTTCAGGATACTGTGCGTATATGGCAGATTCAACAACCTCGCGCCATCCTCGCCGGCACCATATATAGAAATGTACTTCACCGCCGAATGAAACCATCTCGAACGAAAACCATGGGCGCGTTTGTCCCTGGAACACACGGTTAAAGAAAGTCGTCTCCCCTGAGTCCGTCCATAACTTCGTAAAAACCATTTCCATTGCACGCGGAGATTTCACGATGTCACGTGGGAATTTTACTTCCAAAAGCATGTTATCAAGGCTGGCAATGTACGATGCGCGCGCATACCAAACCCACGCCTTCCATCCGCCGATAACGGAGACTACTGGAAGCCATATTGGTAGCGTACCGAACACCCACTCGAATCCGAAAAGCGGTAAGTTTGGTATTAATCGCCAAAGTATTCCGAGAAGCCCTACGAATAATATGCTCAAAAAAAGGCCACGTGAGATACCCCAGAAGCCCCCTATGAAATCATCGACTATAGTATGAAAATCGAACGATAACAGGTCTCCAATGCGACCCTTAAATATCGCTGATGTTGTGATGTCCTCCTGTTCGAAATTCAGAGACATGCATCTATGATAATGCAAAAGGGCCGAAAACAAAGGAGAAAGTGTGGAAGATCGCTATCAAGAGATCTATCCTAAGTGAATGGTCAGGTCTTATTTTACGAGCTTGTACTTGCCATCCGGAAGGCGGATGAACATTCCGTTCTGAAGATTAACTGCGATGGTTGCGTCTTTCACATAGCGTTCCCGCTTCACGCGTTCTATTATTTCGTCACGTGAAAGTGCTTCTTCGCGCTCAAGTATACTTCTGATGACGTCGCGCACCACTCCCGGTTCATAGCCCCACTCCTTCAGTGCATAAAGGCCGCGGCCAACGAGAACAAAACGATTATCTTTGATGAGTTCGTTGTGCGTCGTCGCCGGATGTGCTTTTCGTTCAAAAAGTTTTTCAACGCTTTTTGCGACCTCCATGAAATGCATCGGAGAACCATGACGCTTAAGCGTTAGGTAGGCAAAATCGCGCGTGTTCTTTATTCGCACGTGTGGCGATTCAACACGTCCCCACTCACCAAGCGGATTCCTTCCCACCCGTTTAGAGATGAGAAGCCAGCGCATGAGCACATCCCCCGGACGGTTCTTCACGCCTTCTTGTTTGAGGAATTTCGCGAATAATGCCAAGAACTCCTCTTCCGGTGTAAGACGCTCTACATCGACTGACTCATGCAAGTGAGATAACGCACGCTCGACAGATTCCGCAAGGGACTCATCCGCATGCCATCGTGTTTTAAAGTGCACATCCTCGCGACGGTCACCAAAATGATGTCCGACCGTCAAAAGAAAGACTATGTGGTTACGTTCAGTTTCATTTTTCGGCAACTCTCGAAGGATACTTTCTTCTGAAACAACACCGCCGAGTTCGTGGATGGCCCGCCTAAGATCCTCCCACGTGTTCGAATGAGCACTGTATGCTTCCGACTCCCTAACCGCGATCAAACTGTGGCTTTCTATTTGGCGAATACGCTCTCGGGTGATGCCGTATTCCTTGCCTATGGCGTCCAGCGTGCGCATCTCCCCCTTCGGAGAGAGCCCGAAACGATCTGTAAGAACTTTGCGTGAACGCTCAGGCAACTCTGAGAGCAGATCTTTTGTAACTGATTTTGGTGAAATAGTAAGCATATGTGGCACAGTTGACGTAGAATGTATACTGTGTCTTACCTTATATCAAGTGGGAAGGAAGCTGTCAATGTGGATAGCTCTGTGACACATCGAGATGCCCCTCCAGAAATGCAGGAAAAAGTCATAGTCGATGAGTTTCCGACACATTACACCTCCCAGCACTCTTTTTCCACACGAAAACCCCATTTTTGAGAAATAGTATTCCCATATGGGAAACTCTCTCGTGATATCATCGCCTTATGGCTGAAAAAGCTCTTCGAGTTCCACCACAAGATACTGAGATGGAGCGTGCGTTACTTGGCGCTCTTTTGTTGAATCAGAACGCGATGTATGAAGTCGCTGACTTGGTCGGAGTGGATTCGTTCTATTCAGGAAAACACCGGATCGTTTTTGACGCAATGCTCTCGCTCTATGCAAAGAGTGAACCGATAGATGTTGTAACCGTTTCGGGAAAACTTAAAGAACGCAAACAACTTACCGAAATCGGCGGAGCGGCATTTTTGGGCGAGCTCACGGGTGCGGCCGCTTCCCCGGGAAGTGCGAAACATTACGCGGAGAGCGTTCAGACAAAATTCGTTCTGCGTGCGCTACTTGATGCCGCAGCGAAAATAGGTGAGCTTGGATTCCAGGAAGATCGCGAGATTGAGGAGATACTTGACGAAGCGCAAGCAGCCGTATTTTCCGTTACGCAAACCCCAATGCTTCGTTCATTCAGTAGCATTAAAGACGAGCTCACGGAGGCATGGGAGCGGCTTGAACGACTTCAGAAACACGAAGGAACCCTACGTGGTGTTCCAACCGGCTTCCCCCAGCTTGATAATATGTTGGCTGGCCTTCAGAAATCCGATCTCATTCTTCTTGCCGCCCGTCCTTCAATGGGAAAGACCGCGCTCGCTTTGGATATCGCAAGACTAAGCGCAACGAAACACGGAACATCGACCGCCGTCTTCTCTCTGGAAATGAGTTCCCAGCAGTTGGTCGACCGTATGCTCGCTGCGCAATCTGGTGTCAACGCATGGCGTTTACGAACAGGAAAAATTAAAAGCGAAGAGGAATTCGAACGACTCCAGGAGGGTATGAGCGTTCTTGCCGAAGCACCTATTTACATTGACGACAAGGCTTCGTCTACCGTTCTCCAGATGCGCTCTGTCGCGCGGCGGCTTAAAATGGAGAAAGGTCTCGGGCTCGTTATTGTGGATTATCTTCAGCTCATTACTCCGACACACACCAAAGGCGGCGATTCCATGGTCCAGGTAACGGAGATTTCCCGCGCGCTCAAAGGCATGGCTCGCGAGCTTGATATTCCAGTTCTTGCTCTCTCGCAACTCTCGCGCGCAGTGGAACAGCGACGTGGCCGACCGCGTCTATCCGACCTGCGTGACAGTGGCTGTCTTGCAGGAGACACCCTTCTTACGCGTGCAGACACGGGAGAACGCGTCGCTATCAAAGACCTGGTGGGACAGGAGAACATTCCCATCCACTCTCTCACCGCCGATTACAGGATCATGCCGCTCGTCATATCGCGCGTCTTTTCAAGCGGCCAAAAACAGCTCTATGAACTGCGTGTACGAAGCGGACGAACCATCAAGGCATCCGGGAATCATCCGTTCTTGACGTTCAGAGGATGGGATCGGCTTGACACGCTCAAGCCGGGCGACCGCATAGCGCTTCCCCGCATGTTATCCGTCGCTCAAACAGCAGACGCATATTCGAAAGACGAAATC